>Ga0210394_10000855_pt1 | contig 55662 bp, 49 predicted proteins | sample IncBWC12MmetaG_FD_160121 | JGI IMG/M metagenome (GOLD analysis project Ga0210394, IMG submission 160121) | Forest soil microbial communities from Barre Woods Harvard Forest LTER site, Petersham, Massachusetts, United States - Inc-BW-C-12-M | ecosystem: Environmental > Terrestrial > Soil >...
CAGTCCGGTCATCGCAGGCATGTAGATATCAGCGATCACTACGGCAGTTTTGGCGAGGCACGGGGATTTAAGGAAAGCCGCTGCCGACGGGAATATCTCGACCTTATAGCCGAGCGACTTCATGAGTCTCTTCATCGACTCGCGAAAGAACCGGTCATCCTCAACGATCGAAACCAATGATGCTTTCGGCATACGCCTCCGGCACTTTAAGCGAACCCGCCATACCGACGACCGCCCCCAACGCGGTCGTACCCGCCTGCGAATACCGGTGATCAACCGTGGTCAGACACCGGTGCCCGAAAGCGTGGCTCAGCTTCTTCGCCGCCACAGAATGTCGCCGGAGCAGCATCCGAGGCCATAAGCCTTGGTTTAGGTTGGGTAGACCATCCGCTGCACCGTGAACCTGTTCGAGCGGATCGTTTGGAACTAGACTTGCCCGCAAAATGTCGGCAGCGTCCGTTGCCCACCGGGAGAGGCTCTTCCGTGGACTTACGATCATCAGTAGTTACGGTGCCTGGCTCAAACTCGAGCGTCGTGGTCATCGACGATGATGCCGACTTTCGCGCCTCGCTCGGACGGCTGTTACGATCCGTCGGATTGAACCCCCAACTGTTTGCGTCGATTGCCGACTATCGCGAATTCGAACCGCCCGATTGTCCAACCTGCCTGGTTCTCGATGTGAGACTGCCGGGTCGGAGCGGGCTGGATTTTCAGCGCGATCTCGCGGCGGCAAATACCGAGCTTCCGATCGTCTTCATCACTGGGCATGGGGACATTCCGATGACCGTGCAGGCGATGAAGGGCGGCGCCATCGAATTCCTCACCAAGCCGTTCCGTGACCAGGACCTTCTCGACGCTGTCAATCTCGGGCTCGCTCGTGACCGTGTTCGGCGCGAGCAGAACGAAGCTCTGAGTGCGCTCAGGACACGATTCGAAGTGCTGACGCTCCGTGAGCGCAGGATCATGATTCAGGTCGCCCAGGGCCGTCGGAATAAGCAGATTGCGGGTGACATGGGCATCGCCGAGGCGACGGTGAAGGTGCATCGCAGCAACATCATGCGCAAGTTGAGGGTCGCATCGCTCGCAGAGCTCTACCACATTGCGGACAGACTCCAGCTGGTGACGGAGCGCTCGCCCACCCCGTAGCACCGCAGGCGGCCGCGCAGCCAGCCTCGCCAATCTTCCCGCTGTCTCGACCAAGCGGCGCAAGAGCGCGCAGTGGTGCGGTTTCGCACGCAGCGCATCGCACCGCCGGCGTCTGTTAGTGCGCTTAGCAACGCTTTTGCGACAGCTAAACCAAGGCGTAGTGCGGCAAACCATAAACTTACGCTGCCAAGCCGCACGGCGAATTAGCAAAACACTAAGAAGCGTCGAACATAAATGGCAGGCGCTATGTGCCGCGAAGCGACGCACCTGTCACATCTCCGGGCGCGACGGCTGGCGAGTCATTCGATCAACTCTCGTGGAGTCTGCAATGAATACCTCCCCCGCGGCTGCGCCTCACGTGCCGAGTGGCTCGGCTCTCATCAGCAAGCGAAGGGATGCGCTCAGGAATCTCACCGAAGCCTCAGGCCGCGTGCTGTTGGCGGTGCTCTTCCTTCTCTCCGGGATCGGCAAGCTCGGTGCGTACGCCGCAACCGGAGCCTACATGACTGCATTCGGTGTCCCGAGTGCCTTGCTGCCCGTGGTCATTGCCACCGAGGTACTCGGCGCGCTTGCCATCATCTTAGGCTGGAAGGCCCGAGTGGCCGGCTTTCTCCTCGCCGGCTTCTGTCTGCTGACTGCCAGCATTTTCCACCACAACCTCGCCGACCAAACACAGCTAATTCATTTCTTCAAGGACCTCGCGATCGCCGGAGGCTTGTTGCTGCTCGTGGCCAACGGTGCAGGCCCGCTCAGCCTGGACCGACGCTTCGCTATTGGCCTGTAACAACTGATTTTGTACTGATGTGACGCGATGGATCTGCATAACCAACACGAGACTTCTTCGTGCACCGTCTCGCCTGGCGGGACAGCGCCGTGAACGAACGAGGAGAGTGGCCATGCTACGGAAGAGTTTAGGGGCGATTATGGCCCTGGCGGCGGCTGCGGCGATCGCCCAGGAGCGCACGGTCCCGGCGAGACCCTTGCCGGTCCCGAGCGACGTGAGCCCGCAGATCCAGGCGCTCGCCAGCCGGCCGATCCCGCCCGACTTCGACGTCGTGCCCCAGACGATCGAGGAGTGGGTCGCCCTGCAGGAGGCCTACAACAACAGCGTGGCGCAGGCAGTGCCGGGCCAGGAGCAGCGGCTCCACGGGAGAGTGGGGGAGAGCGAGATGGCCGGGGTAACGGTCTATATCGTGACGCCAGATCGGGTGGCGGACGAGAACCGAGACCGCCTCCTGATCCACATCCATGGCGGCTGCTACGTGTTGGGCGGAGGGCTGGCAGCGACCAGCGAGGCGGTGATGATGGCTGGCATCGGTCACTACAAGGTGATCTCGGTCGACTACCGCATGCCGCCGGTCGCCTATTTCCCCGCCGCGCTGGACGATCTGGTGGCGGTCTGGCGCGAGGCGCTGAAGGCCTATCGGGCCGACAGGATGGCGGTGTTCGGCTCCTCGGCCGGCGGCGCCCTGACGCTCGAGATGGTGCTGCGTCTCAAGCAGCTGGGCCTGCCGCTGCCGGCGGCGATTGCGCCCGGCACGCCGATGTCCGACCTGACCGGGGTGGGCGACAGCTTCGCGGCCAACGCGTTCGTCGACAACGTGCTGGTGTCGCGCGCCGGGGCGTGCGACCCGGCGGCCCAGCTCTATGCCAACGGGCACGATCTGAAGGATCCGCTGCTCTCGCCGATCTATGGCGACATGCACGGCTTCCCGCCGGCGATCCTGACAACGGGCACGCGGGACCTACTGCTCAGCAACACCGTGCGGACGCACCGCAAGCTGAAGGACGCGGGGGTGGAGGCGGAGCTCAACGTCTTCGAGGCCATGTCCCACGCGAATTATGCCGCCGACGACACCGCGCCCGAGACGCATCAGGCCTTTGGGGACATCGCAAAATTCTTTGACAGGCACCTGGCCAAGTGACGCACGGCTGATCTTGCTGCTGGCGGAAGGCCACACGTGGGATGAAGTCTCCGGGTGCGCTCAAAGGCTCTCCTCGAGAGGACGACCAGTTGACGATTGATACCCATCATCACATGTTGCCGGACTTCTTCTGGCGGGAGACAAATGATTCTCATGCTCCGGTCGGAGGGCTGGCGCCGCTTCAGTGGTCCAAAGGGGCGATGATCTCTTTCATGGACGACGCGGGGATCGACGTTGCCGTGATGTCGGTGAGCACGCCTGGAGTGCACCTTGGGAATAGCGGGAAGGCTCGGGTTTTGGCGCGGCGGTGCAACGAATTTGCGGCCGAACTCGTTCATGCGAGACCGGACCGGTTTGCGAGTTTCGCGTGCATCCCGCTGCCGGACATCGATGCCTCGCTCGAAGAGCTGTCGTACGCAATCGACGTCCTCAGACTCGATGGTCTTGTTGTCTTCACGAACTCCAGGGGCGTGTACCTGGGAGACCCGACTCTGGAGCCGGTCTTCGAGGAACTTGAGCGCCGCGAGAGTGTGGTCTTTGTGCATCCCAATCAATCGCCAGACGCCGCCGCACATTCGTTAGGACTACCCGACAATCTGATTGATTTCCCTACGGATACCAACCGTGCAGTCGCTCAGTTGCATTACACGAACAGGTTCGCGCGCACACCAAATGTGAAGTACATCATCTCTCACGCCGGAGGGTCGATCCCTTACCTTGCGGCCCGTTTTGCGATCATCGATGAGATGGGGTTCATCAAAGGTGCGGAGCAACGCGGTACTGCGGCTGACATGTTCCGTCGCACGTATTGGGATACGGCTCTCTCGGCAACCGACCCCGTCTTTCGCATGCTGCGCGATGTAGCGGGGATTGATCAAGTTCTGTTTGGTACGGATTTCCCGTACCTGCGTCGAGACCTAGCTGTAAACGCGAAACAACGGATCTCGGAGAGCTCCGAGCTGAATCATTTGGAAAAACGCGCCGTTCTCGAAGGCAATGCGGGACGCCTTTTCCCCCGTTTGCAGTCCTTGGCTCAAAGTTCGCGTAACAAGGGCAAGTAAAGACCGTCAACACCATGGTCGACCACGTGAGCGCGTCGAGCGGCGCGTTGCGACCTCTGAGAGATGAGCGAGGAGAGAAACGATGAACAGGGATCTGGGTGTCTGGACGTATGAGAACAGCGCACTGGTGCTGATCGATTACCAGAAGGAAATGTTCGAAACCATCCGCTCGGAAACGAGCGCCGAGCTGGCGGACCTCAACGTCCGTCTGCTGGCGAGGGCCGCCAAGGCGTTCAACATGCCGGTCGTGCTGTCAACGGTCGGCGTCAAATATGGCATCAACGGACCGACGCATGCATCGATCCTGTCAGACCTTCCCGGAGTCGAGCCGATTGATCGCACGTCCATGAACGCGTTCGAGGATCGCGCCTTCAGTGACGCCGTGAAGAAGACCGGACGCAAACGGCTGATCTTCGGTGGACTCCACACCGAGATCTGCCTCACGTTCGCGGTGGTTCAGGCCTTGAAGGATGGTTACGAGGGAATGTTCGTCGCCGATGCGGTCGGCGGGCGATCACAATCCGCGCATCGCACGGCAATCGAACGGATGGCGCATGCCGGTGCCGTGCCGAACACTGCGCTCGCCGTCGTTACCGAGCTCTTCCGTGACTGGGCGTCGCCACTGGCCGAAAAAGCGCGCGAGGTCATCTATTGGTATTTCGCCGAAGTTCCTAAGCTGAAGGCCAACGTTGGTGTCAGCGAAGCCGAGAAGCAAGCCGTGAAGGACAGGGAGCGTGCCTAGATGTCGCGCAGGCTTTCGGACAAGGTTTGCATCATCACGGGGACCGGCGGGAGCATAGGCCGCGCCGCCGCCCTGGCATTCGCTCACGAGAATGCCTCGGTCGTCGGCTGCGACGTAAACGTCGCCGCCGCGGAAGCCACCGCTGCAATGGTCCGCGCCCAGGGTGGAACGATGAGCTCCATGCAGCCATGCCATCTGACCGAACCTGCCGACTGTCAGGCGCTGGTCGATTTCGCCGTACGCACGTACGGCCGGATCGACGTGCTGTTCAACAATGCCGCCATAGCGTACTTCAACTGGCTCGAGGACATCACGGACGAGGAGTGGAACCGCGATCTGCGGGAAGAAATTGATCTAGTGTTCTTCCTCACGCGTGCGGCGTGGCCGCATCTGAAAGCGAGCCATGGCGTCGTCGTGAACACGGCGTCCCTCAACGGCCTCATGAGCTTCAAGACGCTTGGCTCACTGGCGCATACGACGGCCAAGGCGGGGATCATCGGGATGACGCGCCAGCTTGCCATGGAGGGGCGAGAACACGGTATTCGTGCGAATTCCATCTCCCCTGGCTTGATCGAGACCAATCAGACGCGAGAACAGCTGAAGGACCCCGAATGGGCGAGCGCGATGCTCGGCAAGACGCTGCTCGGACGTCTCGGCCGGCCTGAGGAAGTGGCTAACGTTGCGCTATTCCTGGCATCGAAAGAGAGTTCCTACGTGACGGGCGTCGATATCGTGGTCGATGGCGGCATGAAGGTCTGGTAACGGCCTGTGCGCAGCGTTGAGCGGTCCGGTACCTTCCAGTCCAGATTTGCGGCGGGCTCGAAGGTAATCCTGGCGCTTTGGGTCGGGAGTGCCGCGCTGTCGCTCACTGCCTGTGGCAAGAAGGGTCCTCCCGCGCCGCCGGCAGTCGAGACCAAAACGCGGTGGCGAAGCATCGCTAGAGTGTGCGGTCAATTCTTCCTACGTGCGCGACTGCTTCCCTTGAGGTAATCAATCAGCCAACGGCCCGCCGGACCCGGAGGCGCGTCGGTGCGATACACCGCGCGCATGGACATCAGCGGCTTCAGATTGCTCGGTAGTTCAATTCGGATAACGCGCAGTTTGCCGCTGGCGATGTCGTCTTCAACCATGAATCGCGGCATGTTGCCGAAGCCGAAGCCGGCGCGCAAAAAAGCGTGTCGTGCGCCCATGTCGGCGAGCCGCCATGCGTTTTTCGAGAACACGCCATAGCTCTGGCCTTTGGACAACGTCGAGCGATCGGTCAGCACGAGTTGCACATGCCGCTGCAGTTCGGATTGAGGAATGACGCCTTTGTATGAGGCTAACGGATGCGTCGGTGCCACGACCGTGACCAGCGGCACGTCGAGCAAGACCTCGCTGTGCATGGTTTCCGGAAGCACGGGCAACGAACCGACGATGCCGATCTGGCAGGTCCCCTGCAGCACCGGCTCGATGACCGCGCCGAGTACTTCAACGAACAGCCGCAGCGGAGTGTGCGGAAATTTGTCACGAAACCCGGCAACCACATCGATCAACTCCCTCATGGGATACATCACATCGATCGAGAGCGAGAGTTCCGGTTCGAGCCCTTCGCGCAAAGTCTTCGCCCGGGCTTTGAAGCCATCCATCTGATCGGCGACCGCACGTGCCTCCTGCAGCAACGCGCGCCCATCCTCCGTGAGCGTCGGATAGCGCGCGCTGCGATCGAACAATGCCACGCCAAGCTGCCCTTCGAGATTCGCCAAGCTCTGACTGACGACGGATTGCGCACGTCGAAGCTTGCGGCCCGCGGCGGAAAAGCTGCCTTGCTCGGCGGCGGCGATGAAGGTGCGAAGCTGATCCAGGGTTACACCGTCGAGCATGCTCTATCTCCACAAACGATGGATTCCATCGAATAATATAGGCTTCAAAGATGCTCTTCGGAAGCCTATCTTGTTCTCCACGGACAACTCAAACCACTCGTTGGAGAACAGCCATGTCGAACACGAAGAAGCTCATCGCCGTCGTCGGCGCAACCGGTCAGCAGGGCGGCGCCGTTGTGCGTGCGCTGCAGGCGAGCGGTCAATTCAAGGTACGGGCGTTGACGCGCAATCCAGACAAACATCCAGAGTTGGCCGACGAAGTCGTTGCGGCGGATCTCAATCGTCCGGAAACGCTGAAAGCCGCGTTTGCCGGAGCACATGGGGTTTTCCTTGTGACCAACGCCTGGGAAGCAGGTCGGACCGAGTCCACGCAGGCACTGGCCGCCGTCAGCGCGGCGAAACACGCCGGCGTGCGGCACTTCATCTGGTCGACGCTGCCGAACGTGGAGACGATCAGCGGCGGCACGATCGCTGTCCCGCATTTCACGGACAAGGCAAAAGTCGAACGCATCGTGAGGGAAGCCGGATTTGCTTACCACACGTTCGTGATCGCGCCGTTCTATTACCAAAATCTGCTCGGCGCAATGACTCCCCAGAAACAGTCGGACGGTACCACGGGTTGGACTCTGCCGCTTGATCCGGAGCGGCGCGTCATCCACATGGGCGACATCACTGAAATCGGTCGCATCGTGGCAGGTGCATTCGCGCAACCCGATCTTGCGGGGCACGGTGAACATTTGCCGCTGGTCGGCGATTTCCTGAGCTTCAACGAGATCATCGCCACCCTGAATCGACAGGGCCACAAGTTCTCGTTCAAGCAAGTCCCGCGGGAAGTTTTCGCCGGCTGGTTTCCTGGCGCCGACGACGTCGCGGCGATGCTCGCCTACTTCGAAGCGCATACCTATCTCGGCTCGAATTCGCGTGACGCGATCGCGCTGGCCAACAGAGTCGCCGGCCGGCAGCCAACGAATTTTGCCGCGTGGGCTAAGGCGAGCTTTGCGATTCCGGCTGCCGCCTGAGCGTCCAGCACGCTAGGTGCTTACTGCGGCGTCCACATCAACTTCCAGAGGATTTCCAAATGAAACGTTTAGCCTTGATGACCCTGTTGTTTGTCAGTTCGTCCGTCTTTGCCGCCGATGGCGCGAAAGTGCCGGCCGCCGAGAAATACGATATCGATGCTTCGCACAGCGGGGTCGTTTTTGGTTGGAGCCATTTCGGGTTCTCCAATCCGGCCGCGCGCTTCGACAAGATCGAAGGCAGCGTGCTGCTCGACAAGGCCGATCTGACCAAGTCGTCAATTTCGGTCACCTTACCGGTGGAGGGTTTGGACACTGGTGTCGCGAAGCTCGACGAAGCGCTGAAAAGCCCGGATTTCTTCGACGCAGCCAAGTATCCGACGATCACGTTCAAGAGCACCAAGGTTGAAAAGGCGGGCGAGAACAGGCTCAAAATCACCGGCGACCTCACCGTGCACGGCGTAACCAGGCCGGTGACGCTCGATGCCAAGGTCAACAAGATCGGCATCTTCGAAATCCCAGGTGTGATCAAGGCCCAGGCAGCGGGTTTCGACGCGACGACGGTCATCAAGCGTTCGGACTTCGGCGTCACCAAGTATGTGCCGGCCGTGAGTGATGAAATCCCCGTGCGCATTACGCTCGACGCGAAACAGGCGCAGGCGAAGTAATGCGGATTCAAGATCCGGATGCGCGCCGAGGAAGTGAAGCGCACGTGTGGGTAAAGCACACGGCGTTCGTTTTGGCGAACCACGAGCGAGCTAGTACCCATGAGCCGATTCCCTACCCACGCGGTCGAGGACGCACCTGAAGCGTCGCGCTCGCTTCTGCAAAAGATTGCCCAGTCTTCGCCTACGGGACGTCCCCTGAACGTGCATGCCCAAATGGCGCATGCTCCGGCGGTGCTGGCAGCGTACACATCGCTGCGCGCAGTGATCGCCGAGCACGGCACCTTCGATCCGAAGGTGAGTTGGGCACTAAATCTCGCTACTGCGGCCACGGTCGGCAACGACTACATGATTGGTATTGCCAGTCGATTCGCCCGCATGAACGGTTGGACCGAGGCAGAGATCGCCGCCCTGCGGACAGGTACAACGACGGGCGACACCAAGATCGACGCGCTGACCGGCGTGATCAGGGAAGCGGCCGCCAATGCGGGAAACGTCACCGATGTTACGTGGAAGGCCGCTCAACAAGGCGGCTGGAGCGATGCACAGCTAGCCGAGGCGTTCGCACAGTTGGGGCTGACGGTGTTCACGGGTTACTTCCTCAATTACGCGCAGACGGAGGCGGACGTCTGAGCGGATGCAGGTTTCTTTGGACTGACCTGCGATGGAATCAGAGACGGATCGGCTGGCGCAGCCGGCCCGAACCGAGCAATCTAGCGCCGAGCGTCGGATTGTGGCCTCGCCGCGATCGAGCGCGTGTCGGTTGGTGTGGACCGTGTAGTAACCGGTCACCAGACCGTGCAGACGCAAGATCGCGGAACCGAGCACAAACGACGTGTCGCGGTTGGCAATGAAGTCGATCGGACCTTCGGATTCTTCGAATACCCAATGCTCACGACAAACGAGTGACTGGAGTCAGATCCTGACGTCTGCTTCTGGGCCGGGAGGCGCCGCCGGCCTCTCAACGTTCAACACGCCCGTTCTTGCGCATCTTAGAGAGAGTAAAACGGCGAGCACCTCGGGGCCTGTTAAGAAGTGCGGGCGCCCGGAGCGGCGCGGACTGTAAAAGGTAGGTTCAGGTTCAGAGTACGGAAATCCTTCCCGTAACCCTTAGCTCGATTGGCCGCCAAAGGGTACAGTCCCGCATGTGACTTGATTGGGCGGCGTTCTACACTTGGCAGCGCTCATGATCCTCGGCCCTTATGATTCGTAAGAGCACAGCCTCAATCATCGCGGCAACTTGCGTAGGCACTGTATTAACGCTCGGCTGCGCTTCCACTTCCAGACTCCCTGCATCGGATGAGCGATTCAACTTCGCCTCGCCGGTCGGCTTTCCTGATCCGGTGCGAATTGTCGATCCCAGCCCGGCGTCATTCAGGGTCCATTCGGTGGAGGTCGTGAATCGGCTACGCAAGTCCGCCGGCGGAGGTGAAATCAACGTACTCGCACTGTCGGGCGGAGGGGCCGGCGGTGCATTTGGAGCGGGGGCGTTAGCCGGGCTTACTCAGTCCGGTGCCCGTCCGACGTTTCACCTGGTGACTGGGGTTAGCACGGGAGCTTTGATGGCTCCTTTGGCGTTCCTAGGTGAGGATTGGGACGCGCAGTTGAGGGTGGCATTTGCGGGTGAGAGCGCGCAGCAGCTGCTAAAAAGGCGCGCCGTCGCCTTTATCTTCGGGGCCGCGCTCTATGATGGGCAACGGTTGGTGAGACTCGTCGATCGCTTTGTCACCGACGAGTTGATGAGTGCAGTGGCCCGAGAGGCGCGGAAGGGTCGCATGCTCCTGGTGGAGACCACGGATTTGGACAGAGAAGAGCCCGTCATCTGGGACATGGGTGCGATCGCAATCCGTGGTGGCCCGGAAGCCAAGAAGCTATTCCGCGACGTGCTCGTGGCTTCCGCCAGTATCCCAGTGCTCTTTCCACCAGTCGTGATTCGGGTCGAAGATCACGGCGCCCTGTATGATGAGTTGCACGTCGACGGTAGCACGACAACGGTACTATTCATCGCGCCAGAGATGGCCGCCGTCGTGCCCGAGGCGTTTGAAGGAGCCAACAGGATAAACGTATACGTCGTGGTAAACGGGCAGCTCGGCGAATCGCCAAAAACCACGCACCTCAGCTCGCTTAGTATCCTATCGCGGAGCGTCTCCGCGAATCTACGCCACAACGCCCGGGCAGCTGTCGCTCTCGCATTCAACGTGGCGACGAACCACAGCATGACCTTCAAACTGACGGCAATACCGGATAGCTATCCCTATTCAGGGCCTCTCGACTTTCGCGCGGCAGCTATGCAATCACTTTTCGATTTCGCGGAGAGCTGCGCCTCACGCGGTCTACTTTGGAAGACGCCGGAGGATGTATATGAGATCGCCGATAGAACGAGCTCACATTCGAATGGCGATGGCGGTCCGAGCTGTCCCAGGCAAACCGCTGGAAGCAATTGAAGCGCACTCGAAGTGATTCCCGTCCACTGCCCTCTGTGAGCAGGGGACACAGCGAATCGGCCGCTTTTGACCCGGAGCGGTCTCTTGGCCTTCCGAATAGCGGCCGCTGGGGCGGCGAAAAGCGGACGTCGCACCGCGACGTTTGCCTGAGACTGGCTCCTCAGGGCATTCTCGGGCGGGCATAAGACAACAAGAGGGCCGGGATGGGGGTGGACTCACTGAACCGCGTCGGCTCGCAGACCGGGGCTGTCTTCCTGAGCTACGCCTCGCAGGATGCGGAGGCGGCCCAGAAGATTTGCGAGGCACTGCGTGTGGCCGGCATCGAGGTTTGGTTCGACCAAAGCGAGCTGCGGGGCGGTGACGCTTGGGATCAGTCGATCCGCAAGCAGATCAAGACCTGCGCGCTCTTTGTTCCCATCATCTCGAAACACACCCATGAGCGGGCGGAGGGGTACTTCCGGCTCGAATGGAAGCTCGCGGTCGATCGCTCGCATCTGATCACGTCGCACAAGGCCTTCCTGCTGCCCGTCGTGATCGACGAGACGAGTGAGGAGGAGGAGCATGTCCCGGACAAGTTCCGGGAAGTGCAATGGACGCGCCTACCCGGCGGCGAGACACCTTCTGCCTTCGTTGAACGGATAAAGCGCCTGCTGTCGATGGAGCTGTCGCCGTTGACTGCGGTGTCTGGAGCTACAGCGGCAATAAGGGAGCCGGTGCGTGCATCCCGGCGGTCAAAGAAGGTACTGCTCGCGGCCGTCGCCCTCGTCGCCTTCGCGGCGCTCACGTACTTCGCTGCTGACAAGTTCTGGCTAAACAAGCGCACCGCATCCTCCGTCAGCACTCGGTCTCAGTCACTCGTCGTGCCGGAAAAGTCCATTGCGGTGCTGCCGTTCGCCGATCTGAGCGAGAGTCATGACCAGCAGTACTTCGCCGATGGGTTGGCCGAGGAGATTCTCAGCTTGCTTGCTAAGATTCCTGGCCTGCACGTGGTCGGCCGAACATCGTCGTTTCAATTTAGGAGTCGAGCCGAGGACCTGCGCAAGGTCGGGGCAACCCTGGGGGCCGCGTACGTTCTCGAAGGAAGCGTGCGCCGAGCGGGCGACAAGATAAGGGTCACAGCCCAGTTGATCAGTGCAAGAGACGGTATGCATCGCTGGTCGGACACGTACAATGGAACGGTACAGGACGTCTTCCAGCTCCAAGACTCGATCTCAGCCGACCTGGCGCGCTCTCTCGAGCTCACGGTCTCTTTCGAGGACCTTCCGCGAGCGATGTCCAAGCCTGAAGCGTATGAGCTATTTCTGCAGGGAAGGCAGGCCTTGGATAGCACCTCTGAGGAAGGAACGAATCGAGCCATCACTTTGCTGAAGGAAGCGTTGAAACTGGAACCGAACTCGAGCCGCACCTTATCAGCCCTGGCTACTGCCTACGTCCTTCTCGGTAGCGAAGGTTGGGGGCCACCGAATGAGACTTTTACCCTCGGCACGCAAGCTGCCGAGCAGGCATTGAAAATAGATCCTAAGAATGGCCAGGCCCATGTGGCGCTCGCCAACGTGGCGGCCATCTACGAATGGAACTGGGAGAAAGCTGAAAGAGAGCTCGACTCGGCGCTGCGACTCACCGGCCGGGACACTGAGACGCTGGTCGCTAGCGCGCAGATTCTAAGCGGCGAGGGGCAATACGATCGCGCTATGAAGCTGCTTCACGAGGCTCTTGCGAAGGATCCGCTTTACACGGACGCGTACATTACCTTGGGTTGTTGGATCTATCTGCGGACGCGAAAGTATCCGGAAGCAGAAGAGGCGATACGACATGGGTTACAGATTCGCCCGCATTGGGGGACCGGTCAGTACTGGCTCGCGATCTCGCTGCTACAACAAGGGAAACTGCCTGAAGCTCTCGCAGAGGCACAGCGCGAGAAGGTTCAAGATGGAAAGTATCAGGCCACTTCTGTCGTCATGCACGCGATGCACCGATCGGCAGAGTCGGACCATGCGCTTGAGCAGGCAATCACCCAAAATCAGGCAGATTGGCCCTCTTCCATCGCGCGGGTTTACGCATTCCGTGGCCAAACGGACGAAGCTCTTAAGTGGCTCGAGCGCGCCTATGTGTTCAGGGACGAAGATCTGTACTTCATCAAGGATGATCCTCTGCTTCAGAAGCTCGAAACTGATTCGCGCTACAAAGCCTTCCTCCGCAAGCTGAACCTCCCGGATTGATTGGGGCGTGGGCACGGTCGGTTCGAAGAATCGGCACGGTGCGGAATGTCCGCTTTCGAAAAGATCGGAGAGCAGCCACGAACGACAGAAAATGGCCGAAACCTGCCGTCCGCGGGCAGCGGTCACTAAGCGATCGCCGTCGTCCCGGAGGCTGCTTTCGACCCAACAGGGGCGCTATGGGGCCCCGTAATCGGGAGACTAGCTATGCGGTACTCGGTCAAGCTGCTGGGGCGGTCGCCGTCTACTCAGATTCGCTCGGATCGTCGTCGTACCACACGAAGTCCCCGACGATTTCCAGCACGGCTCTGCCGACCACCAAGGGTAGCTCAGGCTTGCTCGAGCCGAACTCGAACCGCTCATGAGGTCCGAATACGCGGCCTGTTGAGAATCGGAGCAGCGCGAGATTGAACCGTGCGACCGCGCGCCGGGTAATGTCCGAGGCGTACTGCCTGCCGTGCGCGCATCCGTAGGCCAGCAGGCGCGGCGACACCGGGAAGACGATGGAGTTTCTCGGGTCACCCAACCGTGTCGGTGCCGTGGGCGTGCTCCCATCAGTGGGGAAGACACACACAGGGCGGTCTGTCGTTATGAACCCGCCAGAGTCCGCAGGGGCCTCCAGCAGGCTCCATGTGCGCCGTCCGAGTATCTCAATCACCGGCATGACGCCCCGCAACTCTTGGAGGATCAGGAAGTTCTGGTGAAACTCCATGGAAAACTTGCCGCTCTCGACGAATTCGCGGTGACGCTCGAAGTCGACGGGCGAGCTGGGGTCGAGTGCGCCGGCCGCCTTGACGTCGGCGATAGTGGCCTCCCAAGCCTCTTTCGACTCCAGAGACTTCTGCAACAGCTTCAGCGTTACCAGCTCGGCTGCTCGGGTGAGCTGCTGGCGCGTCGCTGGGTTGCGGGTTGCGATCAGGCCCATCAGGTTGAGACCGTAAAGCCATTCCTGACTGCCGGTTGTCGCGCGACCGGCGCCGATCTCCCGGAGTGCGCTTATGGCGTCGCTTTCGAACCGGCCTAGGCGCGTCTCCAGCTCGTTGGGATCGAGGTCGGGCGTTTCAAGCCGGTTGAAGTCGCGCTTGACGCAGACGTTGTCCGTCGACGTCCAAAAGGACTTCCGCTCAACGCAATCGACAACGAAGACTTGGGAGCCCGTGTTGCCTTCTCGGCTGAAGACTCCCAGGTAGCTTTCGGGTATCCAATGGTGACGGCGCGCACCGCTCATCAGCTCAATGATACCGTGGCCCTCGGCGTTGAGTTAAAGCCGTAACCTAATCGGGCGGCAGTGATTTCTGTTTTCGCTGCCGAGCTGCGTTAGCCGGATATCCCTCCAGCCGCGCGACAATTTCTGATGGAGCCGGCCGATAACGCACGGCCCACACGCAGCCCGCGATCCGACCCGGACATCAGCGCCGAATTGAGCCGCAACCGACGCCCGTCGGTGGTCCGCTCGAACAGAATGTTAGGTGCCCCTTGAGATTGGTCCCGCTTTAGGTCCGATCACTGCCTACCAAGCGGAGAAACATCAGGGCTTGCGATGGGTGAGCAGCCGGAACCGGGGGCTATTTCCGAGATCCCGGCCTAAAGCCCAGGGCCCTGAACCTTCGCAATGCCCTCGCTGCCCCTTTCCATCAGCTCTCGGAGCGTCTTGCCCTCCCAGAGCGGAAGATGCAGAGCAGGACCTAACATCGAGCCGAACGCGTGAGTGTCTCCCGAAAAGCTTCGGCTCACTACGCCTCGCACCACGGCTCCATCAGCGCCCAGAATGGGAGCCCCACTCATCTTTCCGGGAATCTTTGCCCTAAAATCAAAGCTCGGGCCGGGCGCGGGAACCTCTTTCGTGACGAGGTTTTCGGCATAGACATTCATCACCTCTCCCACGGACACCCATATATCGTGGTCAAACTCCCGAGTCACGGGTGCTCCGTTTCGATACTCGACAATGGGGACGTCATCCATCAAGGCGTAACCGAAGGCGAAGACCCGCTCACCAGCTCGCACCGGCAGCAGCGATAGCCCAAGGGGCTGATGAGCGGCGCCAGTCGGCATTTCGGCGATCTTGCAGACTGCCACATCGGTTTGATAGCGGAACTGGTCGTCCACATGTACGAGCGGACTGCCTTCCCATGTTCCCCAGAAGCACGAACGCTCGAACCCGAAGAATCGGTAGCCGCGCGCACCGAACATTGGATTGAGGGGAACGAATACGCCCATGTGTAGACCTGGGCCCGGCTCAAGTAGATTGCCGTTCCTCACAACTTTTCCATAGCCGCGTTCGACAGGGTCGAGCAAGACGTGCGCCGCGGTAATCAAATAGCCGGTGCAGCTGATTAGGTAAGCCGTGCCGATGCATCGCACGGCGTTCTCGCCGTCGGCCCACGCCACCACGGGCAGGATGCTCTGCGCCAGAAGGAAATCGTTCGATCCGACCGATCGGAATACGTCGTGGATGTTTCGGCTTGGGCGCTCCGTCATGAGTTCCATTTGCCTCTCGAACCGGAAGAATCCCGGATCGGAGCCCGCAACGGGCTTCAGAATGAGCCCCTTGAGGTCGGTGATTGCCCACTGGCCGTCGGGTCTGCGGCCCCACAAACTCTTTAGGATGCCAATGTCCGTACGCGCAGCCATTCCGCCTAGAAAAGCCACCAGTTCTGCATGCTTTCGGACCCGCGGGGCGTCGAGAATGAGGTCGCCGCCGACCCTCCGATCTATTTCCCGATCTTACGAGTCAGGCTAACGCCTGGAGGAACAGCCGAGCCTCGATAACCCTTACGCGCACTGGAAGGAACGTGAACTTCCTGGCGCGCCACCGTGGTATCCCGGTCACCGACAAGTTTCACGCCATTCGCCTCAGCCTGCATCCTCACGTAGCCACGCAACATCGTCTCCCGGTACCAATAAAGCCCCTTCCGCGCCTCCTCGGTAACTAGAATTGATCCAGTGCGCTGGGTTCGCAACGCCCGGATCCGAGCCTTGAATTTCTCGAGCGGCAACGCTGCGCGGCCCTCACGTTGCTCCATGATGAAGAGGTAGGACGCAAAAATCTGGTCAACGTATCGCTGCAGATACTCTCCGTCCGCAGTCGACCACAACACCTCCTCGTAGTCATCCGCACGCTGGGTCACAGCCAGTTCATACGGTCGCCGCAATTCCGCATTGATGGAATCGATCGCGTCCTTGAGACCGTTTCGATAGTGTTGCCAGCTAACCGTTTCCACTTCGACGGGGTCTTCCCATGCGCGCCACATCATCTTTTCGGTGATGAGATGCACATAGTATGGAAATCCGTCGCTCACCGCGGCGATGCGGACATAGATGTCCTTCGGAAGCTCGACCTTGAATGCGTCGGTCACCGCCAGCGAAATGTCCCAACGCCCGTCCCAGCTCAGTCGTCCGAGCTCGATTGTTGCGAACTGGCGAATCGCGGACTGATGGGCGCCGAGAAGTTCGGTGAGGGAGGCCGCGACGCCTGTGAAAATGAACTTCAGATTAACCTTCTTGTCTCCAAGATGTTTGACAAGGTCGGCAAAGATATGGCGGGTTGCCGGGTCTTGAATCCGATCGAACTCATCGAGCACGACAATCGGTTTCTCGGAGTGCATCTCGGCGACCTCGCGCAGCACCTCGACCGCATCCAGGACGGTTCGGACTTCGGTATGCAGATCTCGTGCGACTTCTTCGGCGCTGCGCTCCAGCGTTAGGAATCGCCACGACATTCCGGCCTTGGTAGTCGTCTTCGTGGTCCGCACGCGGCTCTGCTGGAGCGCTTGGAGGGCAATGTTCGCGACAACGCTCGAAAGCGTCGCGTCAGGGCCGCATCCCATGTCCAGATAGTCTGCGTCGGAGCTCTGGTACTGCCGCGCCGCAGCCGCTGCCAGAGACGATTTTCCTACGCCTCGGTCGCCGTAGATGAACACGTGACGTCCCGGCGCGTACAATGCTTTATCGATCTGATCGAGTTCCTGAACGCGACCGTACAGATGCTCAATCGACTGGATAGGCTGCGATGGTGACACCAGCTCATTCAGGCGTTTGGCGAAGGTGTCTCGATCTACAAACGAGCGGAGCATGGCTACGGCAAAGCGCGTCTTAGTGGAGGGGCAATGCGGCAATCTTAGCGCTTCTGCCGGCTGCGGCTCCTCATCTCTTCGGCGTGCACCCTCAGCAGCACGTTGTCCAGGTGCCTCGGCGTGAGAGGCGCAATTCCGAGCTTGAGCGCTTCGTCTTGTAGCTTGAGGCACTTACGTACAAGTCGCTCGTACTCGGTATCATATTTGGCGTTCGGCGTCACTACTAAGCGCTTGCCGATCGTGTCCTTCATGAAACCCAGCGCCTGGACGGCGCGTGCGTCGTAGAAAAAGAAATGCCCCGGCAGGTGGAAGTGGAGGTACTTTGAGGCGAGCGAGCGCTTGTTCCTGCCGCTGATGTCTTTGAACAGGCGCGTCACTCTGGCGTGTACCAATAGCACGACCGGAAGGGAATCCGGGTTGATGCCAGGAGCCGCCGCGGCCTCCTCGATCCACCGGTCGATGCGTGATCTTCGAATCGCCGGAACGACTACCCTCTCGTAGAACTCATCGTTCGGCACCTTCGATTTGTCCGCTTTCTCGCTCCGTCGCTCGATGGCCGCCGCATGCGATCGCCCTATGAGCAGGATCTTGGCGTAAACCGCCTGGACGTCGTCGTGACCTGGGTGCTCCTTGCAGAGATCGTAGAGCACCCCGTTAGCCAGGTCCGGGGGTGTTTGTCGGGTCTTTTCGGCCAGAGCCTTGAGGTCGATTCTCATCTACAGGCTTCAGGTAACACGGGCGCGCGTCCGAGACTCATCAAATAGGCAGTTTATGCTTCAAACTCGTACTTGATTTCGAGGTTCGATCAGCGTCGCAAGAAATTCGTGTACTTCGTCGGTGTGCGCAAACCGATAACGGTAACGAACTGCCCCACTGAAGTCTGAGAACGCCCACCATGAGCTTAACTGCGGCATGTACACGACCTCGTTCCGCAACGCCTGCACCCTACGCTGGCCTAAACGGCCAGACAACCCGGAGGGTTGGCCGGCAAGACTCCCGGTTCTGTGCGACAGTTTGAGAGGTGAGCGACCCTGAGAAACATCACTACCTGCCCGTCTTCTACCTGAAACAGTGGGCACGCCTCGACGGCCGCGTGGTCCGCTACCACCGGCCAAAGCGTGAGGTAGTCGCCCATCCGATCGCGCCCAAAAACACAGGCTACGAACCCGCGCTCTACAGCCTGGAAGGCTACAAGCCCGAGGAACGGAATGTCATCGAGAAGAGGTTCATGGGACCGGAGGTCGACGATCCGGCTGCAGCGGCGCTGCGCCATTTGCTGGAACGGCGTGCAAATTCGGTGCAGTGACTAACTCCAGAGGGCTCACCGGCACGCAGACCGTCGCAGGCCTGGATGTAAATTAGACTCACTAAATCAATGTGTGCGCGGAGTGTCGTAGTGCGCCTCCGCGTCGCATGGAGCAAGATGCACGACTTTTAATCCGCTGCGCCTCCTACGGCGGGCCTGACCCTGAGAATCGTTTGAATAGTTTGGTCGAGTATGTCTGCGGCTGCGCGTTTCTCTTTGGTGTAGTCATGTCGGTCATAGATCTCGGCAACGTCATCGATCGTATGGTTCAGGATCTTCTCGACGTGCAGGCGGGGCACCCCGTTGGCCGTCATCAAGCTGGCCGCCGTGCGACGCAGGTCGTGGGGTGTGAATCTTGGTAGTCCAAAATGCTTTCGACGGTCGCGGATACCTTGGCTCAGAGCCCGGACAGTGATCGGAGCACCTTCGCGAGCTTTCCAGCAGCGTGAAGGAATAACGTACTTAGTTTCGCCAAAGCGCCGCCGCAGGTGGCGGATAAGTGTTAAGGCGAGCGCAGAAAGCGGTACTTCATGCTCCTGGCCGTTCTTGGACCTTTCCGGCGGGATCGTCCAAACCTTCCGCTCCAGGTCAAATTCCTTCCATGTTGCAAGTGCCACCTCGCCGGGTCGCTGCGCCGTAACCAGGATGAGTTTCAGGGCAATTCGCACTTCTGCGCTAAGCCTTGCCCTGGTGAGCTTCTTCCAGAAAGTTCGAATCTCCTTCTCAGTCAGCCGGCGATTTCGGGCCTTCTCAGATCCGCCCGGCCGCCCAAGGGCGACGAACGGACTCGCATCGAGCATCCCGCGCGTGACCGCAAAGCGGAACATCTGAGAGAGGAGGGCGCCCACCCGATTGGCCATGATGCGGGAGCCGCGATCAACGACCTTGTCGAGGAGTAGTACGCCGTCGCGCCGTGTGACGCTCTTGGCGGGACGCGCTTTCCAGTAGCGAACGATATTGGCCTCGATAACAAGCTCTGCCTCGCGGGGATTCTTGCGCTCTCGGCGGAGGTAGCGATCAGAGAACTCCTTCGCGAGGTCGCCGACAGTGATGCCGGTCTCCGGCACACCGTGGGCGAGGCCCGTGGACCGAACACCAGGCGGGAGATTCACGCGGATGTCCTCGCCCCGATTCAGTGCCTTAACGAGATCGGCATGCGTCTCGTACGCTTTCTTGAGAGTAGTGGCGGGGTATCGGCCGATCATCAGCCGAACGACCTCGTGGTTTCGCTGATAGCGGAAGCAGAATGTCTTGATTCCCTTTGGAGTCACGCGCAACAGGAGCCCTTTTCGACTGGGGTCGAGGACCTCGTAGCGACGACTGGTCGGCTTCAACGCGGCCAGGAAGCGATCGGTGAACGGGGCGCGGGCTTCTGCGCGTTGGCGGATCTGGGGAATATCCAGACCGTAATCGTTGCGGGCGGGGGCTGTGTTCGCGAACTGCACCCCGGACAAAATTGACAGTCGGGACCCCTTGTCGCTGGACGCCTCAGCGCAAATTGCAGCTCGAGACCCCTTGCCGGACAGGCAAGGATCCTCGTCCGAACGTAGACCCCTTGTACGGGACGACGCTTTGGAGTGAGAAAACTGTCCCCCGGGGTACAGTTGAGCAGTGTGCTTGGGTGGCTTCGCGTGCATGGGCGTGATCGTTTTTGAAACGCTCGACGCCACTCTAAGTCGCGGAAGGTGTTAGGAAAAGCTAGCTTTCAAGGCATTTCAAGGGATTTCTCAGAATTGCGGCGTCCGAATTTATGGGGTGCAAGGGGTCCCGAGTTCAAATCTCGGCGCTCCGACCAATCTTTCAGGGTGTATTCCGATCACATAGGTAACAGTTCATACCGGACACATGGGTAACACTTTAGCGTCGAAGGGGTTCGGCGCGCACTCCACCCGTCCGGATTCACTGTCGAAGAACCCCAAGTCGCGGGGAGCTTTGCAAAAAACCTCAAGACTTCGGCACGCTTCAGCCGCCGAGTCACCGAGGTCTTCCCTCGGATATCCATGCCGTGAGCCTGAAAAAAGCGCTTTGCAATGTCGAGACCGATCGTCGTAGTGTTCATCGCGGACGCTCTCCTTCGGTTGAGTGGTCAGTTCAGCACTTCCACTCTGGCACGATTGATGCCGTAAAGAAGGAGGCGTCCATTCCATTAAATCGCGGGCACGCTTGTGGCGTTGTTTGCTGCGGCTTCCGCGCCGCAGAACGGAGCAGCGGGGTCCAGATTTGGGATTTCTTTTCGACCGCAGCAGGCGAGAATCCCGCTGGGCTGACATCCGCAGCGTATCCACCGGTCTCGGTGCGGGCGTCACGTACCCACGGAGCAGGGTTGTATTTAGGGGCCAGTAGCGTCAATCGTGACCTTTGCATTTCTGGTCTGGCCGCCTATCACGGTGAGGTCGACCGCAGACACGGGCATGTCGCAACTCCAGGCCTCATTCACGGGCTGCAGAGCCGAAGCGCCATGTCACCGCGATCCCGAGGGTTCGCGGCCTAAATGTCGTGGCGTAAAACAGCGTGTCGGTGGGATCTCGATTGCGCCTTTGCAGCGTCGGTTGCGCATCGAAGGCGTTATTCAAGAATGCGGACAGCTCGAGCTGGCGCCATTGCGCTGCGAAACTCAAGTCGAGTCGGTTCGTAGGCGGGTCTGCCGTGCGCCGCGGAGCATAGATCACAGCATTCGGGTCATTGCTGGTAAAGGGCCCATGGTTGCGGCTTTGGTAACTATCCCGTACGTGCAGATTGCCCGTGATACCCGGGGCACTGAAAATGCGGTAGTCGACAGTCGCCGCCGCACTGAAGGGCGGAGCCACGAGCGGCACGGCTCCAATCGCGGCCCCGTTATTGGCCACGACCTGCGAGCCGAGGTAGACCGATTGCGTATAGTGCGCGTCGGCGTAGGCGAGCGTGAGACTCGCGGCCAGCCGATCGGTCAGGCGCGCGCGGGCACTCAGGTCGAACCCGTCGCTGTGCGCCGCCCCGGCGTTGGCAAGGTAGCCGAAGCCACACTGCGGAACCGGAATCTGCATCTGCTGATCGCGCCACTGCATGTGGAAGAGACTGCCATCGATCTGTGCCCGGCCGTCCGCCAAGCTGCTTTTGGCGCCAACCTCGAAATTCCACACCGTATCCGGATCGTACGTCGCTGGGGTATGCAGCGGACACAGCGCACCCAGGGTCACGTTGGAACCGCCCGTGCGGTAGGCATCGTTTACCGAGGCATAAAAGAGACGATCCGCATCTTGCTGGAACGCGAGCGCCAGGCGCAGTGCCACGGGCGTGTTAGAACCCTGACTGTGAAACGTCTGTTGCGGCTGCAACCCCTGCGCTGTCGTGATCGAGTTGACGATGATGGTCGAGTCATAGGAGGCGTGCTCGACGCGCAGTCCCAGTGTTGCCGTCAGCCGCTCCTGTAGCTGTATATCCGTCTGTGCGAAGCCTGCGACGTGCAAAGTGCCCTGGTCAGATATCGTTCGACCATTCACGTTGCCGCCGTCGTCGAGTGCCAGCGTCACGAGATCCTGTACCCCCTGATAGTGGGCGTGAATGTGTTCGGCGCCCGCGACCCAGCGCATCCGAGCACTCGGGGTGCTGCTGCTGAGGGTCAGCTGATGCGATTCGACGTATTGATCGACTGCCAGGTAAGTCGCGACGGCATCGGCATAGGAAACCGGATATTCCGGACCCAGAGGGTTCGGAAAATTTCGCGAGGAAATGTTGGTCGCGTCCCAGTTGGCGTTCGCCCAGCGGGCGAGGTAGGCACTGACCTCCCGGAGCTGCGCGAAGCCAAGATCGGCCTCAATCCGCAGTGACAACAAGCGGTAGGCGTCGCTGTAGGGTTGGGCCAGCAGCTTGCCATTGCGTAGCACGTGCGCGCCCGGTTCGGAAAGGTAGGTGTAGAAAGCGGACGAATCGTGCACATCCAGCGATTGGTAGCGAAAGGCTGGAGTGATCAGCAGTGACTCGGTCGGCGCGAACCTCAATGCGCCCGAGAATGCATCGCGCCGGTTCCGGTTTGCGTTCGCATCTACTGTCACGCCCGTGAGGGGATCCACCCGATCGACGAAGCCCCCGTCGTGGCGGGACCAGGCACTCACGCGAAAGCCGATGGAACCGGGAATCAGGGGACCGCCAAAGGCGCCCCCTAGGTCGTAACTCGGCCCACCGTCGTCGGTGATGGCGTACTGGGCATGCGTGAAGCCATCGAATGCCTTCAGGTTCGGTTGCGCGGTGATAAAGCGCACCGCGCCGCCCTCAGCCCCCTCCCCGAGGAGCGTGCCCTGAGGTCCCCGCAGAATCTCCACGCGCTCGAGGTCGAACAGGGGAGGAAAGGCGCGCCCGAACGTGCTGATGCGGTCGCTGGGTATGGGAATGTCGTCGAGGAACAGCGCTACGGTCGACCCGTCGCGCGCATTGATTCCGCGAATGGAGAGATTGGTTTCAATGCCGGAGCTGTAGTCCTGGTACGCATCGAATTCGACTCCCGGAGTCAGGCGCGCCAGGGCCGCCGCGTCATTGATCTGGGCCGTCTGCAGATCCTCTGCCGACCACACGGTGAGGCTCACCGGGACGCGCTCCATGGTTGGGTTAATCGAAGATGCGGTGACGATCACCTCCGGCGTCGGCGTGCTCAAGGCCGGTAGGGCGATTGGGGTTGCATGCCCATGTGTCGGGACTGGCTCCGGCAGAATTCGGATGCTGCGTTCGTTCAGATACTCAAAGCGCAGGCCCGTACCCGCGAGCAGGTGCGTCAGCGCGGCTTCTGGCGCCAGTCCGGCCGGTGCCCCGGGGGAGCGCTGCTCGCGAATCACTCCCGACAGGTACACGATTTGCAGACCGGTCTGTCTCGCAAACAATGAGAGCGCTTGCGCGAGCGACTGGGAGGGTATGTCGCTGGTGAGCGGTGTAGCTATCTGCGCCGACACGAGAGGAGTGCTCAGGAGCAGAAGAGCGGGCGCAAGCACGCCGAGCCGAAACCACTTGGCCACCGTCCTCCCCCCCCGCGATCACCGGCTCTCTCTTGATGTTGCGCTGCGGCTTTCAGGCCCGGCATTCGACGGGCGTCCGGCGCCGATGCGTCGGTACTCTGGTTGGTGTTGGGAGCCGGAGAGTGTGCGCCTACTGGTTCGATAACACACGGATCCGCTGCGCCGTCACCTCCACGCGTACGCCGTCGAGACTGCGCAGGAACGCAATGAAGGTCTCGGTATCGTCCGCGGAGAAGACTCCGCTAATGAGCAGGTTACGTACGGCCGGCTCTTCAATCTCGATCGGCTTGGCGTCGTAACGGTTGAACTCTGTCGCTACCGCCGCGAGCGGCTCATGCTCAAACACGATCTCGCGGCGCAGCCAGGCCCCGCTGCGATGCAGGTCGGCCTGCGCCGGCACCGCCGGCAGTGAATCCGCCCGCACCTCGAGCTGCTGCCCCGCACTGACCCGCACCCGAGGTTCATGGATCCGTGAGTTGCCCGCGCCCCGGCGGGCGAGCGTGACGCTCACGGCCCCCTCAAAAACGGTCACGAGCGTCGCGTCGCTCTGGCGATAGACCTCAAACTGGGTGCCCACGGCGAGCACCTCCGCAACACCGGCGGTCACGCGGAACGGGCGCCGCGGCTCGTGCGCGACCTTGAAGTACGCCTGCCCCTGTACGAGGTCGATGCGGCGCTCGGCGGCCTCGTAACGAACCGTCGCCGCACTGTCCGTATTGAGCTGCAGCACTGACCCATCGGCTAGCTGCTGGATCAGCTGCTCACCGTGTCGTGTGGCGTAGCGCGACGCCGGCGTCTCCTGGCCCCGGCCCCAGAAAAAAGCGAGCGCGCACACGGCGAGCACCGCCGCAGCGGCCGCGCTCGCCCACAGGGGTCTGAACCTTACGCCGGGCGCGGCGCGGACGCCAATCGAGCCGACCTCGGACGCGAAGGCCGCGCGCGCCTGCACAATGAGCGCTTCGCGCTCGAGTGCGGGTTCAGCAAGCGCGGCGTGCAGGTCGCGAGCGACGAGCGCCACGCCGAGGTATTCTTCGACGTGCGTCGGGGAGTTCCTCAGCCAGCCGACGAAGGTGCTGTCTTGCGCAGCATCGAGCGGCGCCTCGCGGTGAGCGGTGAACCACTCGGCGGCCTCTTCGGCGATCGTCCTGCGCATACGCTCGTTAGTGCTCATAGGAGTCATCGCAGACGGGCCATGCGGCGGCGGCAGTGCGCAAGTCCCTGGTTCAGATATCTCTTGACCATGCGTACTGAAATTCCAAGCTCAGCGGCGATCTCGGCATAGCTCATGCCGTGCCAGTACTGCAGTGCCACCACGGCATAGCACTTGGGGGGCAGCTGGCGGAGCACTTCCCGCAGGTGCTTGACGCGCCGCTCGGTATCGATGTCACCGATGACGCCACTGAGCTCAGCGAGCTCACCCTCGATTTCGGCTTCCTCTATGTCGATCGTCGAACCGCGCCGCCGTTCGATCACCCGATGCTCGCGTGCAAGGTTGCTCGCGACGGTATACAGGTAGGCTTCCGGATGGCGGATGGTGCCCGCGTCGCTCAGGCGCAGCATCCTGACGTAGACCTCCTGCGCGAGGTCCCCCGCATCCTGCGGTTGCGGCAGCCGCTTACGAAAAAAAGCCCGCAACGCGCCGCCGTTCGTGGCGAACAGCCGTTCGACGAGTGCTCTTTTGGTCTCGGGCATGGGCGCCGGTTCTGACAAAAGCCAATACCTTCCACAACTAAGAGTGTGGCGGGACGCCTTCGGCCCCCAGTTTCCGCGCCTAGTTCGCTGCCCGCCAGTAAATACCGGGGTCCGCTTTCCTGGCCGAGCCCTCTTACTCCAACAGCGGCCGTACATAACTGCCACCCCTGGGGCGGCCAGCTTGCTGCGTCACCGCAACGGATTCGAACGATCACCGGGGACGCTTGAGATCAGGAGAGCACGATGCCTATTTTCGCCGCAACTAGTGCGAACTCGGCGCAGCTGAACCTCCCTGCAGCATCGGGGCTGCAACATGTATAGGCCGGATCGCATGCTTTGCGCGACGCTCGGTTGTCTGGTGTTCGCGGCTTGCGGCGGCGGTTCCTCCGCTCCCCCAGTTCAGACTCCGCCCACCCCGGATTTCAGAATTGCCATCTCTCCTGTCTCCGTCTCCACTCAGGTTGGCGGGACGACCGCGCCCATAACCGTTTCGTTGGTGTCCCAGTACGGATTTACGGCGCCTGTAACGGTAACTCTGAGCGGTTTCCCTTACGGGATACACGCCTCGCCGGCGTCGCCATTTGTATTGTCGTCCGCAGCCACGCAGCAGGTGACTTTTTCCGCGCCGGCTGCTGCTGGAACCTTTTCGATTCAATTCCAGGGCGCAAGTGGCCCACTCTCGCACGACGCGAGCGCGACATTGACTGTCACGCCGCAGTCGAACCCATTCCTGGTCTCTGCGAGCTACTATCCCTGGTATCAACCGTCTGCCTTCGACTACACGGAGTGTTACAACGGAACACTGCGGGGAGAGCTCGTTCCTTCGCAGCTGCCAGTACTAGGCAAATACGACTCCCGCCAACAAGACGTTGTAACCCAACAGATTGCATGGTCTACGGCCGCTGGTATCAACGTCTGGGACATCGAATGGGTGATGCCAAATGATTTTCTGGACACTACGGTTCAGAACACCGTTCTCACCAACCCGCACATCGGGGATCTGCGTTTCGCGATGTTCTATGACTACGCGATCCGATTCAACGGAGACTTCAATTTGACATCGGATAAGGTTGCCACCGTCGTCTCGGACTTCAAGTACCTTGCCGCGCATTTCTTTTCGCATCCGAGTTATTTAAAGCTCGGGCAAGGCAGGCCGGTTGTCTTTTTCTATGCTTCCCTGCAGTTGACGCCGGTTTCCGCCATTCAGTCGCTGGTTTCAGCCCTCCGGCAGGCGATCTCCGATGCCGGGTTCGACGTCTACCTGATCGGTGACGAATATTATCCGCCGAGCCCGCCGGATCCCGCCCGCATAGGTAATTGGGATGGAGTCTTCGGCTACAACGCTTACGCGGGCTATGCCGGGTATTCGGACGACAACGGCTTTCTTGCTGCGCAGGCCAATATGTACGCTCAGTATCAGGCGGTGACTCGACAGCTGGGTGTCGACTTCATTCCGTCGTTGATTCCCGGATTTAACGATCGAGCCGTTCGTCGAACTTGTGCAAACAATCCGGCTCTGGGTCGCAGGACCAGCGCAAACGCGGCTGAAGGGTCGATGTTCGAGAATTTCCTGGGAACGTTGGCCTTACCGTATGCCGAGAACAATCGATACAAGATGATTCATATCACCAGCTTCAACGAATGGCACGAAGACACCCAACTTGAACCGTCGGTAATCACAGGTCCGACCACTACCGATGGCTCTCTCAGTGGGACGCAATACACGCAGGGCCTTGTGTATCAGGGCTATGGCACGACGTATCTGGACATCGTGCGAAACGGGATCGCAGCGGCTGGGCCGTAATGTTCCTAGCCGGACCGCTTAGAACGACTAACAGACAGGAATGCGCGACCACCGCTCGGTTTGAAGTGGTGATTCGCAGCCTGGGGGGCGCGTGAAAAAGTTACACCGGTTCCTGATTTCCCTCAACGGGCTGTGTTTTCTCAGTGCTTGTGGCGGCAGCGGGCTATCCGCGCCTCCGCCGCCTCCATCCGCCACGCATCTCTCCGTTACCGCTCCGGCCACCGCCACGGTCGGGACGGCAGTCAGTGTTACCGTGACCGCGCTCGACGCGTCGAACAATACCGTCACCACTTATTCGGGCACCGTGCACTTCACCAGCACCGATGGTCAGGCTGCATTGCCGGCGAACTCACCGCTCACGAATGGCACGGGGATCTTTCAGGTGACGCTGAACACCCCTGTCAACCAGACCATCACGGCGACCGACACAGTGACTGCTTCGATCTCCGGGACAGCGAACTCGATTCAGGTTTCCGCACCGGCCTCGGGTTTCACGGCAACGGGCAGCATGTTGACCCCTCGAGAGTCGCACACGGCGACGCTGTTGATCGACGCAAGAGTGCTTGTAGTCGGAGGGATGCACTGGGCGGAGGCGGCTCAGCCCTGTCGGCCGTGTGGCCAGGTGTTGAGCGCTCTCGCGTCCGCGGAGCTATTTGACCCTGCTACGGGGACTTTTACGTCGGCTGGAAACATGAGCGCTCCGCGAGTGTTCCATACCGCGACATTGCTGGGCAATGGCAAAGTCCTGATCGCAGGTGGGGACGACCGACAGACCACGATATACGCAACCGCGCAGCTTTTCGATCCGGCCTCGGCCGCCTTCACGTCTACCGGAAACATGATGGTCGTACGCAGTGGCCATACGGCGACGCTGCTCACCAACGGCAAAGTGCTCGTGGCGGGAGGTAATAGTGCGGGTGGAGGCACTTCGACCGCAGAGCTTTTCGATCCTGCCACAGGGAAATTCACGCCAACTGGAAACATGAATGCGGCGCGTTTCTTTCACACGGCCACGCTCTTGAGCGACGGCAGAGTCCTCATGGCGGGAGGAAATGGTGGCGGTGGATCGACCGCGGAGGTCTACGATCCTGCTGCGGGCATCTTCACGCCTACGGTAAGCATGTCTGTCGAGCGCTCATCACACACGGCAACTTTACTCACGAGCGGTGAGGTTCTCGTGACGGGAGGAGCAACTTCAGGCGGCGTCACGACGACGGCGGAACTCTTCGATCCTGTCGAGAGCACATTCACCTCCACAGGAAGCATGCTGTCGCCACGTGAAGCCCACACGGCAACGAGACTTGCTGAGGGGAAAGTCTTTGTGACCGGGGGAACGGATGGGAACAGTGTTTTATCCTCAACCGAAGTGTTCGACCCGGTGAACGGCGTTTTCACGCCTTCGGAAAATATGGAAGACAGGCGCTCTGAGCACTCGGCTACTCTGTTGGCGAACGCCGGGGTTCTTGTCATAGGAGGGGTCAACTATGACTTCGGTGTCCCTGCGAATTCTCTCGCGACCGCGGAACTGACCGATATCGGCGCAGTGCCTGGGACGGTGACGCTCAGCCCGCAAGGCATGGGCTTCGCCTGCCACGTCGGGGTCGGCCCGCCGCCGGGTTGCTCGCCGGACGAGCTCGCAACTCTGACGAACACTGGCGGTACCCCGGTGTACGTGCTCGGCGTGGCGATCAGTCCCGCGAAGGCTTTCTACCAGACCAGCCACTGCCCGGAGGTTCTCTCTCCCGGTCAATCCTGCACCATTGCGGTCGGGTTCGATGGATCTGCGCCGCGCAACTACGGGACAACAAGATACACGGCTACGCTCTACGTCAGCGATACCGCCTTGGGCAGTCCCCAGAAGGTGATACTGACAGGTACCGCGACGAACAACTGACCGGCTTGTGAGCCCCCGGGCGGTAGATGGTGCCACGGTGAACTCGAGATCGAGTCCGACGAGGGACAGCAGGTGTTCGAGGATGGTGGAAGGCATCGGGCAAGGGCGGAGAGGCGTAGGATTGAATCGAATGTCAAAATCGCAATCAGCGACTGTCCCGCACGCAGCAGCAATTGAAGTGGAGTGGGTCGGTGGCCTTCAGTTCCAGGCCGGGCGACCGCAAGGCCCCAGGATTGGAATCGATGGTGATGCAACGACTGCACCCAGCCCTTTTGATGTGCTGCTCGCATCGATTGCAACCTGTGCGTCCACCGACGTCGTCACGATACTGCAAAAGCAGCGCACCCCGGTTAAGGCGCTCCACGTGATGATCGAAGCGCAGCGTGTGGAGGCCACCCCGCGACGTCTCGCTTCGGCCATCTTGCATTTCACCATCACAGCGCCCGGCACCACACAAGCGAAAGCCGCTCGAGCCGTCGAACTTTCGATCACCAAGTACTGCAGCGTCCGTTCCTCGCTCATTGCCGACGCACCGGTCACCTGGACGGTGGAACTCAGATCCTAACCCGAGCTGACGCGGCATCGGCGCGGGCTCTCGCGGGCGGCGTTGCATACACCTCCGACGGACGCCCATACCAGGCCGGCCTCGGATCACTCCTGCGTTTGCCCTGCCGTTGAATCGTGATCGCGGGCGCTGGTTCCGTCTGCCCGCAGTCTTTGATCGGCCCGCACGTTCAGATTTTCCAGGTCCTCCGCGCGCGTCGCTGTGAGCCCGGCGCCGCAGGCTCGCGAGGCGATGAGCGCAAGTCCTCCTGCTGAGCTCGCGCCGGTCAGGAGCAGGAGAGCGGATCCGATGCAGGCGGGACACATGGCGTGTCGAGTCAGCGGCTGGCGCAGCAGGACGGTGTTTTGGCGGTCACCGGCCACTCGCCGACGCCGCCCGGCAGCAGATCGAAGAGGCCACGCGCGTGCGTGGAATAGGTATGGAAGACCTGCCTATCGTCCTTGAAGAACGCGCTGATCCCGGGCCTCGACGGCCCCGTGACCCTCTCGCTCCGGTGGTTGTACACCGCTTCACCGCGCGCCAGTGTCCGCGGCGCGAGCCAGACGTTGAAGTCAAGGTTGAAATCGTTGCCAACGCAGGAGACCCACTTGAACGTCCAGCCGAAGCGTTTGGCCTGAGCCTGCAATTTCTCCAGTGGTGCCCGTGAGGTGGCGACCAGCGACATGTCGCGCTCGTTGAGATGGGGAATGATTCCGTTGAAGTTGTCCGCCCAGGAGGAGCAGCTCTTGCACCCGATGTCCCAATCCGGCTCATACATGAAGTGATATGCGATGAGCTGGCTGCGGCCGCCAAAGAGTTGCGCCAGAGTCTCTCCGCCGTTCTCGCCTTCGAATACGTACTCCTTCTTGACGCACTCCCAGGGCAGCTCGTGCCTCTCCCGGCTGAGCTCTTCGCGCAGGCGCGTGAATTCCTTCTCTCTTGCGAGGAAGCGACCGCGGGCGGCGATCCAGTCGTCGTGACCTACGATCTGCTGGTCGGTCATGGCACTCTCCATAGGACTCACTGGTGTCGCTTCACCCTCAGCGCGCGCTCGTGCCTTGGTTGGCGTACTCGTCGTGGCGGCGCCACCAGACGCCCGTCTCGTTGCGCCCCTTGGGTGCGCGGTCGAGCCACTGGTACATGCCCCAGAGGCCGTCCAGTCCGCGCGCATAGGTAGAATAGACGTGGTAGACGACGCCGTTCTCAAGCACGAACGCGCTCATGCCCGGCCTCTGGCGCGTGTACGCGGCCACGTCGGTTCCGGTCATGGCCGCGATCTCGGCGACCGGCCCCTCGCCGCGTTTCGTCAGTGAGTCGCCGATCCCGCGTACCGTCCACGCCGCCTCGCGCCGGTAGTTGTATTCAACGGCCCCCTTGCGCTGTTGTTCCTCCGTGAGCGAGACGTTGAAGTCGAAGTTGAAGTCCCCGCCGAGCGAGGACGCCCAGGGGAACGTCCACCCCATCCGCCGCTTGTACGCCTGCAGCTTCGCGAGCGGCGCCCGCGACACCGCCGAAAGCGTGACGTCGTGGTTGGCCAGGTGGACGGCGAAGCCCTCAAACCCGTCCGCGATCGTCGAACAGGACGGACACCCCGCCGTGTAGTCGGGCCCGAACATGAAGTGGTAGATGAGGAGCTGCGAGCGTCCTCTGAAGAGGTCGGCGAGGAACTCTGTGCCCTCGTCGGTCTCGAAGCGGTACGCCTTGTCGATTCGAACCCAGGGCAGCTCCTGCCGCCGCCGCGCCAGCTCGTCGCTACGCCGCGTCAGCTCCTTCTCGGCCTCGAGCAGTTCTAGCCGGGCCGCGAGCCACTCTTCACGTGTTCCGGTCTTGTGGTCGGTCATCATTTCTCTCCTTTCGGACGTCGCACGGCGCGGACCTTGCCGCTCGATCCGCCGCCGCAATAGAACAGGTTTGCCCCGTCGGACTCGATCCCGCTGACGCCGGTGCCGCGCGGCATCTCCAGCCGCTCGAGCACGGCGCCGCTATCCGGGTTGATTCGGCGGATCTCGCTCTCGTCGCCTTCCCAGGTGCCGTGCCACAGCTCGCCGTCGACCCAGGTCACGCCGGTGACGAAGCGGTTGGACTCGATGGTGCGCAGAATGGCGCCCGTCTCGGGATCGATCTGGTGGATCTTGCGATCGCGGTACTGCCCCACCCACAGGCTGCCCTCGGCCCAGGCGAGGCCCGAGTCCCCGCCGTTGCCGGGCGCCGGGATCGACGCCACTACGTCGCCGGTGGCGGGATCGATCTTGTCGATGCGCGCTGCGGCGATTTGGTAGAGGTGCGTGCCGTCGAAGGCGGTGCCGGCGTCGCCGACGCGGTCGAGCATGCGCGCGAGCTGCCCGCTCTCGGGATCGAAGGCGACCAGCTTGGATCCGGTGGCGGCCCAGACGCGGCGGCCGTCGTGGGTGACGCCGTTGATGCGGTCGGCGCCGGCGAAGGGGCCATACTCACGCACGATCTCGGCCGCGCGCGCCGGTGCTTGCGGTTTCGTCTTGCCTTTCCTGCCTCGGGTGCGGGTCATCGCCTGGCTCCTTGCGGCGCGCTTCGAAACGGCGCCGCAAGACAAATCTACCCGGGCGGCAGCGCGGCGGGGAGTAACAAGATCGTCGTGAATCCGGCCACCGGCGGCGACAGCCAGCGCTGTGCGCGTGCGCGCCCGATGGAGCGCACCCGTCCGGCGGCCTCCAACTCGAGCAGTGCGCGCTGGACCGTGCGCTGGCTGGCTCCGAGGGCCAGCGCGAGGGCCGAGGTGGACCAGGCCGCGCCGTCGGCGAGCAGCGCCAGGAGCGACGCTTGCTCGCCATCGATGGGTGGTACCAGGACGACGACGGCGCGCTCGCCCCGCGGCGTGAGCGCGAAGCCGCGCGCGCTGGCCTCGATTCGCGCCAGCGGCGCGGCGAGCGCGCGCAAACGACCGATCTCGACGCGCAGGCGCGCTCGGTGCGACTCGTTGGGGCGGCGGACGCCGAATGCGCGCGCGATCAGCGTGTGCCGATCGACGTCGCCGGGCCACGCCTCGGCGAGCGCGCGCCCCAACGCGAACAGCACCGGCCGGCGCGCCAGCGGACGCCAAGTGGCGCCGGCGCGCAGGCTGCGACGGCAGGCGTCGACCACCAGGGCGCCCGAGGCGAGGAGCGCTTCGACCTCGTCAAGCCGCAGCGGGTGCTCGTGGCCGGCGTGGACGCGCCGCGCGGCAGGACGATCGAGCGCGGCGCGCGCCTCAGCCACTTCGGCCAGGAGCGCGGGCACTCGGGCGCGCTCGGCCGCCTCGTGGGCGCGCGCGAGCGCCGCCTGCGCCGGTGCTGTGCGCAGCGAGCGCATCGCCACCTCGGCCGCAGCCAGTTCGGCCACCGCCAGCAGTGACGGTGGTAGGCCGCGCGCGTCGAGGCGGGCGAGGGCAGATGCGGCCTCGTCGAGGCGGCCGAGCAGGAGCAGTCGACGCACCGCGATCAGACGTGCCTGCAGCGCGTTGGCGCGATCGGCGTGCGCCTCGAGCGTGGCCGACGCGGCCACCAGTGCGCGCGGCGAGCCACGCAGGTCGCGCATGGCGAGGGCCACCTCGGCCTCTGCGACGACACAGCGGGCGCGTGCCAGCTCCTCGTGGGCGCCGAAGCCGCGGGCGGCGCGCCGCAGGAGCTCGCGGGCGCGCGGGTGCTCACCGAGCTGGGCCATGGCGATGCCGCGGAGGGCGAGCGCTGGCGGGTCGTTGCGCACGCCGACGCGCTTGAGGGCGCCGAGCGCGTCGCCGGCGACGAGGGCGCGCGCCGCGGCGGCGATCAGGGAGTCCATCGCGACAGGCTACTGTGCGGCACCTGGCCGAGCCACCAGAACGCCTCAAATCTACGATCTACCTGGTGAACTCGATGTCCGACTTGTTTCACGAGAAGGTATCGTTCAGCTATATCGAGCAGGTGTTCCACGTAATCAAGCAGCCACACCACCGTACGTTGCAAATTCTGCCCGAAAGTACGGTCACCTCGCGCACCGGATGCGGCTGCTCGCAATCGGCAAGCAAGCGGCCGAAGTCGTCACATTCCACTGTCGATTCCAAAACACAGCGTCATTTGGAGAGGTTGGTTGGAATCGACGCGTGCGATGAGCGAGAATCGCCGCTGAATGCACAGGGTCGCCGTATGCGCTGGCTCTTAAGCTCGCGATTGTCGATCGCGCTTGTCTCCGGTTTGCTGTTGGGCGCGCTGGACGTCGGCCGCTCAATCTGGGCACGAGTGGGTCTGGCGCAGCCGAGCGCGGAGTACCGGCCCGACCCGGCAGTGTACGCGGACCTGACCTGGCCACCAGGCGCGGATTTGGACCGCGGCGCGCCGCTGGGGGCGCGGGTATTCGCGCGACACTGCGCCGTTTGTCATGGTCCGAACGGGCGCGGGAACGGTCCGGCCGCACCATCCATGTCCCCGCGACCTCGCGACCTTTCATCGGGCAGGTTCAAGTACAAGTCCACCGCTGCCGGAGAGCCGCCTACCGATGAGGATCTCCTGCGGACGGTCCGCGACGGCCTGGCTGCCAGCGCGATGCCGTACTTCGCGGACGTACTCTCGGCCGAGGAGTTGAACGCCGTCGTAGCGCAGGTGAAGTCGTATTCAAGTGCGTTTTCCCGGCCCGGCCGCCCCCTCGATATCCCCGCTGCGATCCCAGGTTCGCCGGAGAGCGTGGCCCGCGGACGGGCAGTATATGCCGACCAAGGCTGCGCCGCGTGCCACGGCGACGACGGTCGCGGCGGCCAGCGTTACGACGACGGATCCGGCCATGCAGTGTACGCGCGCGATCTCACTGCGCCCTGGGCTTTCCGCGGCGGCAGTCGCCCGCAGGACATCTGGCTGCGGCTGACGACCGGTATCATGCCGGGGCCTATGCCCGCGTATGCGGACGTGCTGTCGCCCGCCGCCCGCTGGGACCTGGTCAACTTCGTCGCCTCGATCGCCCGCACTCCGGCATGGGAGAAGGGCGGTAGTTTCGGCGGTGCGGGATTTGCCGGGAATCCGGCCCAGCGCGGCGATTACCTTACCCGCTGGGAACTGTGCGGCCTCTGCCATACGCAGATCGACCGTACCGGAATCTACAACGTTGACGGCGCGTTCCTTGCCGGTGGTATGCGCGTCGGCTACTACCCCCATGGCTACTCGGTCAGCCGCAACCTGACTTCGGATCCTGAGACGGGCCTGGGTCACTGGACTGTGCCGCAGATCATTCGCGCGCTACGTGACGGCCAGGCCCCGGATCGAGCGCTCAACCCGTTCGCGATGCTGTGGGCGCAGTTCCACAACTTCACTGACGAGGACGCGACGGCCATCGCTACGTTCCTTAAGACAGGATCGCGGCCGGTGCACAACCCGATCCCGCCGAAGCTTGCCTATGGACTGGTCGAGACTATTGCAATGAAGTTCACGCGCCCGCTTCCGGCGACTGTTCCCAAGGCGCTGACCTATGCCGATGGCAACTTCGCCGTCGATTCCACGAGGGGCTCGCCGGGGCGTGTTCAAGCTGCGCTAGTCGTCGCGCAATGGATAGGTCTGGGACTGGCGCTGGTGCTGTTCGTGCGCGCGGGCCCGCGCCCGGGGATTGCGGCGTCGATCGGCGACGTGCTCGCGTTGGCGATCGCCGGCGTGCTGCTGTTCGTTCTGTCGCAGTGGCCAGCTATCCGGAACATGCCGCCTGATCCGCTGGTGAAGGCCGTGAACGCCGGCGATGTCAAGCCGGACACGCGCGACATGCCCGCCGAGCGCGTTCGCATGGTGGAGCGCGGCCACTATTTGTACTCAGTGAGCTGCGCCATCTGCCACGGCACCGGCGGCAGCGGCGGTACGCCGATCAGCTGGAGGCCATTTGGCACGCTGTGGACCCGCAATATCACTGCCCATCCACAAGTCGGCGTCGGCGCCTGGACCGACACCGAGTTGGAGCGCGCCATCCGCAGCGGCGTCAGCCGGGACGGCAGGCAACTCCATTGGCAGGGCATGACGTGGGACCAGCTCTCAAACCTCGACGAGGAGGATCTGCGCGCGATCGTGGCCTATGTGCGATTGCTACCGCCCATCAACCGTGCAGTTCCCCTACCGCGCCCGCCGGCGGCGGACGACTGCGAGACGTACACCTTTTATCTCGAGAAGAGCGACCAGCCCGGCTGCCGCTGACGCCATCGCGCGCGCGAAACCGAATCGACCACCCGATCGATTCAGATCGGCGGCATGGCTTGTTCTGACAGGATCAGGCCACCGCGCTGGGACGGCTGGAGACGGTTTCGTACCAGCGCCTGAGGGCGGCGTGCGCGTCCGGTATCGAGAGCTGCAGCGCCTTGGCGAAGTCCACCGTCACCAGCGCGGTGATGTCCCCCGCCGAGTAGCGCTCGCCGGCGACGAAGGGCACCGCCGCCAGCCGCTCGTTCAGGTCGGCGAAAAAGTTCTTCACGCGCAGCACGCTGCGCTCGACCAGCGCCGGAATCTGCTCGTAGTCTTGCGGTCCGGCGATAGCGCGGCCCTTCAGCCCGGCAATCCTGTTGCGCACGCCTTCCATCACCGCCGCGAACCCCTCCAGCTCGGCGCGCCGTTCCCACATTTCGATCAGACCCTTGTCCTTGGGCGTGGTGCCCAACAGTGGCTTTTCAGGAAAGGCTTCGTCGAGACAACGCATGATGGCCGGCACCTCGCCGATGGCGGTGCCATCCTCCAGCACCAGGGTCGGGACCACGCGGCGCGGGTTGATCGCCCGGTAGGCTTCCGAGTGCTGCTCGCCCTTGCCGAGGTCGACAGCGACGAGCGGAACCTTCAGGCCCTTCTCGGCCAGGAAAATCCGCACGCGCCGTGAATTCGGCGAGGCGGGCGAGTGGTAAAGCTTCAAGGTATCGGGGGTCATGACAGTAACCTCAGAGCTTGGAGCCGCCGTCGACATGGATGGTGTCGCCGGTGATCCAGCGCGCATCGTCGGAGGCCAGGAAGGCCACCGCCGGGGCGATGTCATCTGGCTGGGCCACGCGCTTCAGCGCTTGCATCCCGAGCGTGCCTTCGCGGCCGGCCTCGGTCTTGGTGAAGTTCGACATGTCGGTCTCCACCACACCGGGCGCGACGGCATTGACGCGGATGCCGTGGGGACCCAGGGCCGACGCGAAGTGCCTCACCAGCGTGTCGACTGCGCCCTTGGTCGCGGCATAGGCAGACAGCGTTCCGACCGAAGCATGGGCAGCGAGCGAAGACGTGAAGATAATGCTGCTGCCCTTGCACAGCGCCGGCAGCAGTTGCTGCACCAGGAAGAACGGCGCGCGGACGTTCACGGCGAAGAGATTGTCGAAGTCCTCGATCGTGGTGTCCTCGATGCTCGCCGTCGTCGAGATGCCGGCGTTGGCGGCCAGGATGTCGAGCCGGTCGCCGACAATGGCGCGGACCCGCTTGGCCAACAGGTGCGGACCGTCCGCCTGCCGCAGGTCGGCGCCGACCTTCTCGGCGCGGCCGCCGGCCTTGCGGATTTCGGCGACGACGGCATCGGCTTCCTTCTCACTGTTGCTGTAGTGGACCAACACCTGCGCGCCGGCCTTTGCCAAGGCCAGGGCGCTGGCGCGGCCGATGCCGCGCGAGGCGCCGGTGACCAGGGCGGTTTTTCCCGAAAGATTACTCATCATCGTATCTCCTGATTGCTGCGTGGATTCGAAAACGGAATGCGCTGCAGAGCCTTACTCGGACAGGAAGTCCGAGACGTGGCGGACGAAGCGCTCCGGGTACTGGTACTGCGAACCGTGGTTGGCGTCCGGGTAGATGATCAACTGGGCGTTGGGGATGTTCTGCTGCAGAATCCAGGAGTTGATGGAGTAGATGATCACGTCGTTGTCGCCGTTGACTACCAGCGTCGGTTGCACGATGGTCTTGAGGTACTCACAGGAACCCTCACGCTGCACGCCCCACTTGCCGATGGCCTCGATCTGGGCGGGCGCCACTTTCTCGTTCACCTCTGGATCGCGGTTTTCAGTGCGGCGGAGGAAGCGCTTCAGGAATTCGCGGCCAGCGGCCTGGCTGGCTTCCGAGTCGGTGAAGTGGACCTTCAGCCAGATCTCCTCCGGCACCTCGTAGGTGGCGCCGAAGATCCGTTGCGCTTCTGGCGTGAGGGTCGCCATGTTCTGGCCGCCGCGCGGGCCGGTGCCAACCAGCACCAGGCGCCTGACCAGCTCAGGGGCCTGGAGCGTGATCTCCTGGGCGACGAAGCCGCCGATCGAAAAGCCGAGCACATCAACCTGTTTCAGTCCCAGCGCCTTGATGAAGGCGCTGGCGTTGGCGCCCATCTCCTCGACCGTGGTAGGCACCTCGCCCGAGCTGTTGGAAATGCCCGCGTTGTTAAACAGGATCACCTCCCGCGTCGCCGCGAGGCCGTCGGTCACCAGCGGGTCCCAGTGGTCCATCGTACCGGTGAAATGCATGTTGAAGACGAGCGGCACGCCAGCGGATTTGCCGAACCGTCGGTAAGCAAACCGAACACCAGCCGCGTGCACGAACTGCGTCGGCGCGGTCTGGTGACTGTGCTGGGTCGCGATGAAGGTGCGTAGTTGATCCAGTGAGACGCCATCCAGCATGTGCCTGCTCCACATTTCCATCAAGCGCGCGCCGTCGGCGACAGAGCCGCGTTGGTAGCGAACCGCGAAGACCGCCCCTTAACCGGGCGCGGAGCAAGACCTCCGCGCCCGGACAGGATCAGTGAGTCTTACCGCCGTCGACGTTGAGGATATGTCCGGTGATGAATGAAGCTTCGTCCGACGCGATGAACACGATCGCGTTGGCAAGCTCCTCCGAGAGGCCGAGGCGACCCATCGGAACAGTTGTCACCAGAGCCGCCTTGTTCTCCGGCGTGGCCGTAAAACGGGTCAACATGCCAGTGTCCGTAGGACCCGGCGCCACGGCGTTCACACGGATTCCCGAGTTGACGATCTCCAGCGCCACCGACTTGGTGATGCCTTCGACGGCGTGCTTGCTGCCGACATAGACAGAAGCCCCCGCCGCACCCTCGTGCCCGTAGGTCGAGGAGATGTTGATAATGCTGCCGCTGCCCTGTCCTTGCATGACGCGCACTTCGTGCTTCATGCTCAGGAGCACGCCGAGAACATTCGTGTCGAACGTCGCGGCATAGCTTTCCGCAGTCTGGTCCGTGATCGGGCCAACCTGGCCTTCGGTGCCAGCATTGTTCACCGCGACATCGAGACGGCCAAACCGTGCGACGGTCTTGTCGACCAGAGCGCGGACGTCATCCTCCTTGCGGACGTCGGCGTTGATGAACTCGGCCTCCGCACCGAAAGAGCGCAGCTCCTTAGCAAGCGCCTTGCCCGCCTCATCACGGCGACCGGCGACGACCACCTTCGCGCCCCTCTTGGCAAAGGCGACGGCGGCTGAGCGGCCTATGCCTGTGAGGGCTCCCGTGATCAAAACGACTGGCTTGTTCATCGCGTTACTCCTGATGACAGACTGATACATATAACTTCTGTAATAACAGGGGCTTGTCTATCGACTACCTGCTTCCATGGGGCCACCATAGGCTTGCGTAGCGCGCGTGAAAAAGACTTTGTAAGCTGAGCGGCATACCTCTCAAGCATGGAATAGCTATGGAGTTGAGGCACCTGCGTTATTTCGTGGCCGTGGTCGAGGAGGGCAGCCTGACGACGGCCGCCGAGTTCCGGCTCCACACTTCCCAGCCTTCGCTGAGCCGGCAGATTCGCGACCTGGAGTACCAGGTCGGGGCCGAGCTGCTGTCTCGCAGCGTTCATGGCGTCGAGCTGACCGCCGCAGGCAAGGCCTTTCTCGACCATGCCCGGCTGGCGCTGGCGCAGGTTGATGCCGCGGTGGAAGCGGCGCGCAGGGCCGCGCAGCCTGCGAGAAAGACATTCGCTATCGGTTTCCAAACCGGTCACGAGATGAACTGGCTTCCGCGGGCCATGCATGTGCTGCGCGACGAGCTGAAGAACATCCAGGTCACGGTGTCGAGCGACTACTCGCCGGACCTCGCCGAGGCGCTCGTCCGCGGCCGGCTCGACGTGGCCTTCCTGCGCGTCGAGCCGACCTTCGACCTGGGCTACGAGGTGGTGGACCACGAGCCGCTCATCGTCCTGATGCCTAGCGACCACCGCCTCACCAGCCGTGAAGCGATTCACCCGCGGGAATTCCTCGGCGAGATCTTCATCGGCGGTTCGAAGAAAGCTACAGTGCTGCGCGCCGTGACCGAGGACTATCTGCGCCGCTCCGGGCTCGACATCAAACTGGATCATGGGGTGGACAACATGGCGATGGCCATGTCCCTGGTTGCGTCCACCCGCGGGTTGGCGCTGATGCCCGCCTATGCGAAGAATCTGCTGCCGTGGTCCGTGGTCAGCCGTCCGCTGGAGGGTGAAGCGCCAACGATCGATCTGGCCGTGGGTTACAGCAAGGCAAACACCTCGCCGATTCTCAAGCTGTTCCTCTCCAGGCTTGAGGAACTGCGGGCGCCGATGCCCGAGAAAAAGAATTGAATGCTCAAGCCTGGCATCAATCGAGCCGATTTCCGACTCCGGCGGTCGTGGCTGCGGCGCACATGATGTGCGACAACTGATTCGCCTTTGGGCCGTTGCCTACTGCGGATCCGCTGGCTTGAACTGGTGCCACTCGGTGGCTTGCTCGTAAGCGTGAGCCAGCTGCAGAACGGCGGCCTCAGTTCCCGGACGACCGCTGATCTGCAGTCCGATCGGCAACCGCTCGGCCGTGAACCCGCAGGGAACCGAGATTGTCGGCAACCCCAGCATGTTGATCGGCCGAGTGTTGTGCAGCATCCGCAGTTCCAGGGGCCGCGCGCCGCTCGGATCGCTGAGCTCGGCAAGCGCGAACGGCGGCACTGGCGTTGTCGGCGTGATCAAGAGATCCACGTTGTCGAAGTGGCGCGCAACGGAGTGGCGAACCTGATCAAGCTGGCGACGGCTTTGCATGTAAGTTGAGATGCTCACGTCTGCCCCGGCGCGGATTCTCTTGAGCGTAGCCTCCTGGTAGAGCTCGGGGTTCTTGGCAACGTAGTCCTTGTGATATTCGTAAGCCTCTGCAGTGAGGACCGCAACGTACGGATTCATGACCGAGGCGTAGGTACCATCGGCCGCCAGTGGCGCGATGTCGCGCTGCGTGCGCGTCAGTTTCTTGAGAACCCCCAGCGCATCGTGCAGGGCCACCTGAATGTCGGGATGAAGATTCTCATAGAAGTAGTCTGTGGGGATCCCAAGACGCAGCGCCGACGTCGAGGCCGCAATTCCGGCCAGGTAGTCCGGAACAGGCAGGTCGATGCTGCCGGGGTCTTGTGCATCGTAGCCTGCAATGACCTGCAGCAGCAGGGCTGCGTCGGTCACCGTGCGCGTCATCGGGCCGAGGTGATCGAGCGACCACGACAGCGGTATGGCGCCCGCGGTGCTTACGCGACCATAGGTCGGCTTCAGGCCCACGATGCCGCAGTAGCTGGCCGGCTCGCGGATTGAACCACCTGTATCGGACCCGATCGCGGCGTAACACAGCTGAGCCGCGATCGCTGCGGCGGATCCGCCGGACGAGCCTCCGGGGCTGTAAGCGATGTTCCAGGGATTGCGCACCGCACCGAAATAACTAAACGCCGAACTGCCGCCAAAGGCGAACTCGTGCATGTTGAGTTTCCCCAACAACACCGCGCCGGCGGCCTTGAGGCGGCGAACCACCTCCGCATCCTGCTGCGGCACTCGATCCTTGAATAAGGCACTGCCGGCAGTGGTGCGAACACCGGCTGTATCCAACAGATCCTTCACGGCGACCGGAATGCCGTGCAGCGGACCCTTCCAGGCATCCCGGTTGATGTCCGCTTCGGCGCTACGGGCCGCCGCCAGCGCCGATTCTGCGTTAACGGTTATGAAGGCGTTGAGGCGGGGGTTAAGCTTTTCAATGCGGCTTAGACAGGCCTGGGTCAGCTCCAGCGGGGAAATCTTTTTGCGCCTCACGAGCCGAGCCGCGTCGGCGAGGCTGAGCGAGGTGGGACTCGCATCGATGGAACGATGGAGCGCGCCCTCGGCGCCACCGGCGCGGGTCGCGATTTGTGGCATCACGCTTCCGGCGGCCCCGGCCAATGCGCCTTTTACGAACACTCTGCGAGACATGTGCTCCGCTCCCATGACGGCTCCCGGGTGAGGACGTCGCGCCAGATTGCTCTCATCCGGTGTCGCAGCTGCACGTGCGGTCAGGCGCGCCATCACGCTGCGCCCGACCCCTGTAGCAGAGGCGGCGCAATTGTGCAAACCGTGGCCCGGCGCGCGCCGGTCTTACGCAGCACGGCAATGCCGTGATAGCGGTGCAGTGCAGAGTGAATACTCGCTTTGAACGAATGACCGGTCGCTGAGAGGCGACCGCCCGCCTTCTCTCCGCGCAGGGCGCGAGCGTTGCGCTGGGTGCACGAGGGCGCCGCTGACCACGGCCGCCGGCTAGTTGGTTACGAGATGCGTCGCACGCGCTTGCCCGTCCCGACAATCTCGAAGGTGTTCTTGTCGACCACATTGAGTGAGCCGCCGCCATCCGCGATGCGATACTGGACGGGCCCGGGGGGTGAGGCCCGCCGGTCCAATGTGCTCGTGTGGACTTCTGGCCGCACGCCAATCACCAGGTATTCCTGGCTGCCATCCACCTCTCGCACCCTAAATGTCTCGGTCACGGGCATTCGACGCCCTTGGCTGTGTCCGCTGTCCGCGCTTTGCGGGCCGGTCACATCATGGCGCGTCGTGACGGCGAGCGTCTTAAGGAACCCTTAAATCCTTTGCGAGTGGGTCACGCTGGCGTCTCCAGCGGCATCGGCTGGATAGTCCCTACTAGCGGATTTATTGTGGTAGAGACGGGTCTGATCGTAAGGCGACGGAATCGGGCATTCGGCCATGCTCCTGTACGACTGGAGTCGGCGGTTGCTCGTCCAAGCGCGGCATGTAGCCCCAATCCCGTGGTACGGGACCTAACTTCACATCCACCGACGTCTTCGGAAGCCTCGCTTGCTCGTATGTCTGCCATGCATCCCAGCAAAGCAGCGGGATAATAGCTGCGGTAGTCACCCAGGTAACCGGGTGAGTCTTGCGCCGTTGCGCGCGCACAGATTGTGGCGTGGCAGCGCGCGAAGCCTTGGCCGGCGCGCCGCATTCGGGGCACGTTACGTGAGCCATTCGAGGCCGTGTAGTTGTGTGTTTTCGGCTTGCAGAAGTACCGCATCCGACGGTTACGAGAAAATACGGCCAACTGCCACTCCCTGGGGCGAAGCCAGGCGAGTCTGCTGGGGAAATTCCCGCATCACGCACACACGAAACGCCGCCTGAGGGGCAAGGGCTCGCTCCGCGAGCAGGCGGCTCCTTGAATGCAGCGGCCCTCGGTCAGAATCGAGGTGGCGGCGGCAATCACGCGCTCGGCGTCGGGGCGCCTACTTAGCCGTAGCCACCATCTTCGCGCAGACGTACACATATGTCGCCCCGCACGCGTTATGTTGCGCGGGCCGCATGATCTCGAGATACCTGTTAACGAGTTCCTCCATGAACGCCCGCTTTTCATCTTCGCCAGGGAGGCGATCCAAATGCGGAGTCAATGCCCCCCAGAAAATCTGTAAACGCGGTTACGCTGTCAAAATCGGCGGATGTTGCGTCGATCAGGTACGAAGCAATCGTAAAGCCGGCTGTCTTCGCATAGGTTTCGTACTGCACGTCGTCCGCACAGTCGGACGGATCAACATAGTCCACAAAGTAGTTGTTCCAGCGTGCTTCCCGGGTCATTTGCGCTCGCAGACTCACGATCTTCGGATTGCGCAGCGCCATCACCAGGATCATTTTTCCGCCCGGCCTGAGGCTGTTGCGGATACCCCGAAAGGCTGTCAGTTTCTCGGGCACCCACTGTAGGCAGAAGGTGCTGGCTGCGAGGTCAAACTCGTTCGTATAACGAAGACTCGTCACGTCTTTGAGCGCGAAGGACAGGTTGGCCTGCGCGGCATGCGTCTCTTGGGCAAACCGAATCATGCTTTCCGAACTGTCTATGCCAACGACACGGCCGTTCGGGACCCGTAGGGCAAGCTGGTGGGTTATTTTGCCGTCGCCACAACCCACATCAAGAACAGCTTCGTCGCCGCTGAACGCGTGTTCAGCCAGCACCGCCATCGCGATCCCGTATTGAACAGCAGAGTTCGCGCTGTACTTGTGGGCGTCCCAGTGCGTCTTTGCATGGCCCATAGTGCGCCCTTGTAGATAAGCGTTTGGCCCCGGCCGACGTGTCCCGTCTTTAATGCAGATTACTAAGGTTGGCCGAGACATTGCCAATCTGGCAGGAGTACGCCTTGCCCTCGGCATCGACCGGGTACGGCAGGGACTCCGTTGGGGCCGACACTCCGCTCTCGGCTACCGCTCTCCGGTCAACTACGAGCGAGCACATCAGCGACGCGCCGGCTGTGCCAAAATATGTAGCGAATGGAGGGCAGTGCCATGAAAGTTGACGACTTCCGCTTGCTTATTGAGAGAGGCAACGTGGATGGAATACGAGGCGCACTGAAGTCAGAACCAGCGCTGGCTAACCAAACGATCCGTTGGTTCCTTAATCAACAAAACGAATCGGATCCTCTTCACTATGTCTCTGACTGTATTGGCCACGGGTGGCTGATCAATGGCAAGGAGGGCGAGATCGCAGAGGTACTCCTGGCATATGATGCAGCGATCGACGGCACTGAAAATAGAGAATCTCCGCTGATCGCGTCAGCGTCTCTGGGTGCGGAAAAGGTGTCCAAAGTGCTTGTGGAAGCCGGCGCGGCACTGGAGAGCACTTCCATTTTCGGGTCGCGTGCACTCCACTGGGCGGCATGGATCGGCACACCTTCAACCGTCGAACTCTTGGTCGCACATAACGCCAACATTGAGGCAAGGTGCTCGGAGTTCGGAGCGACCCCGCTATTCTGGGCCGTGCATGGGTGCGGCCCGAATGGTCCCAAGCAGAAGAAGGATCAGGTTGGTGCAGCGAGGATACTCATCCAGGCGGGTGCAAGTGTCGACACTGCAAATAGACATGGCGTGTCCGCGCTGGAACTATCCAAGCTCTGCGGAAACCGCGACATGTACGAGCTGTTGCATCAATACGTGGCGCAGGAATGATGCATTGGGGGGTGACTTGGCGGCTATCGAGTGAGCTTCCAAGGACACCTCATACTATCGGCGCGAACGCGGTCAAGGCGGCCTGTGCCGCCGCCGAACCCAGACCCTGCATCGGCAACAGGGTGGAGAACTGACTGCTGGTTCCGAGGAGTCCCATGTAATTGAGAATGACCACCTGCACCAGCTGGTTCACGGCGTTCGCTGCCGGACTCGACGTCGTCACGACCGAGCCGTCGGCGCTGAAGTAGCCAATCTGTTGGCTGGCCGCGCCGTTGAGGAGCTGCGGCCGGCCCTTGGGGCTGTAGACGAGGAAGAAAGTCGATGCCGTGTCCTGGTTGTCGCCTTGCCACCCGAGCTTGTTGCGGCCGGCGGTGCTGCTGTCGATCGAGCTGGTTGCGCTCAACGAGCCGTCGCTGAACACGTAAATCATCACCGGGGAGCCGACCCGCTGCGCATACTCGAGGACGGCGCCGATCATCTGGCCGGCCTTGAAATTGCGGGTCTCGCCGGTGGCCCGGGTGCTGTCGTGGTAGTCGAAGCCGCCCAGGGTGATGGTGCCCGCACCGGCGTAGCCGTTCAGCACCAGCTTCATGACAGTGGCCGTCTTCGCGATGTCTGAATCCTGGAAGTCCGCCGCAGTGAAGATCGGGGAGGCGCCGCCGGTGATGTTGACATCCTGCGTCGGATCCAGCGCCGAGGAACTCCCGAATGCATCCGCCGTGTTCGCCGTCTTCACGTAGGCGCAGCGGACCTGGTTCTTGAGGTTCGCATCGGCGGCCGGGTCCGTGTAGAACCGGACTCCCGCGCCGGTCGAAACCGGGTTGGCGAGTTTCCCTGTGAATGCCGTGGTCGGATCCGTTGCGTTCGGGTTGTAGAGCGTGGTGCCGCCGCTAATGCGAGTCACGGACTCGAGGACCGCCACGGCAAGGGGATCGGCCGTGCCACTGCCGGACTTGACCAGCGCGACGGCGTCGCTCGGCTGGCTGATCTTCGTCGGCTGCAATGCCGGGTCGATCAGGGCCGTCGGCGCCGCCGAGTTGCCGCCCGACACCGTCGACTGGTTGCCGATCAGAGTCAGGAGTTTGCCCTTCGCACCGGCCATCGCGATGCCGTACATCGGATTGTGCGGATTGTTGCCGGTATCGTTCTGCGACAGAGCGCAGATCACCGCTCCGTTCGTACCGGCGGAGGTCACCGGCGTGGTCGCCTTGCTGAGAATGCCCCTCAGGATGGCGCCGTCCGAGTGCCAGAGCAGTCCGAGCGTGTTGCTGATGAAGCCGCTCGAAGTCGGCACCATGTTGCCGGGCAATCCGAGCTTCGCGTAGCCCGCGGCCGACAGCAGGTTGCTCTGGCCTCCCTGCACGCCCACGAGCACCTCGGAGCCGACGAGGTTGGCCCCGCCGGCGAGATCGAAACAGATGAAGGGAACACCGGAGATCGCCGCTGCTGCCGATGGTACGTTGCATTGATTCGCCGCGAGCAGCGCCTGCATGTCGGTCGACAGCGCGTTCACGTTACCGGACTTGAGCACCGCTGCCAACCACGCGGGAGCCATGACGACCGCCGGGGCGCTGAGCAATCCCGCTGAAATGAAGTCGCGGCGCGTGACGGGCCGCTTGTGGTTCTCGTGCAGGATCGGCTCGCCGAGAGCATGGGGCCGCGCGGCCTTTTTGCGAATGAGCATGTGGGTTCTCTCCGTATTCCCGTTACTGCAGAGTCACCGCGGCGCTGGCGAGCACGGCCGTGCAGGCCGCCTTGGTAGCCTGGGAGACGGTTGCAGTGCTGCTCAAGGTTGGAATTCGCGTGAGCAGCGCATTGAGTTCGTTGTTCGCGGCGGTCGCCACGGTGGTGTTGACGTTCGTACCGATCGCCTTCGCAATCAGCGCGTTGATCACGATGCTGCGGTTGGCCGTGTTCGGTGTGGCCGTGCCGAAGAACCCCGCCGCGGTCGCGGTGATGCTGGCGTCGAGTCCGGTTCCGAAGACTGCATCACGCAGCGACTGTGTATCGACCAGCTGTCCGCAGTATGCCGTGGCCAGCTGCGTGATGGCGGTCTGGTGGGCTGGCAGGAACGCGTCGATCTGCGGCGCGGGCGGCAGCGATTGCTGCTCCGAGTTGTACAGCGCCGAAACGGTCGAGTTCGTGATCGGCACGCCTGTGATGGCGGACAGCGAGCGATTTACCCTCTCGAACGTCGCAATGCCCCAGTCCGCTCGCGGCGTGTTGTCGGCCGTCATCGGCGGGTTGGTGAGGGTCGGTTCCACGAAGGGGTGCAAGTTGGAACCGAGCTGGTCGAACGACAGGAAGAAGATGTCGCTGTCCGCTCCGGTGTCGGAGGCAATCACCGCCCCGACGTTCGAGAGCAGCTGACCGCCCGCGAAAGTGTAGTTCGGAGAGCCGACGGTGGCGTTCACCGTTGCGTACGACTGCCCGACGCGCGCAATCGTACCGTTCACACCAATGCGGATGGCGCTGATCGGAATGTTCGCCGGCGCCGCATTCGGGTCCAGGCTGATGAACCGGGGCTTGCGGAACAGGTAGCTGTAAGAGTCGTACTGGCTGCCTTCCAGCATGATGAACGACTGCAGCACGCCCGTCAGGGAGCTCACGTTGAACAGCAGGTAATAGCGCTCGCCCACCCCGGCGGCGAAATTCTGCTGGACCTGGGCAGCCGTAAGCGCACGACCGTGAATCGCGGCGAACTTGACGACACCCTGCCACTGCCTCTGGCCGGTGGTCTCGTTCCCGAGCGCGAGCGCGAACGTGCTGTCCCAATTGCCGAGGGTCCCTCCCTTGCCGGGATCTGCATCGCCCGTGTACGTGCCGTTCACGTAGATCTGCTGTCCGTTTACGGCGTCATAGGTCAACACGACGTGCTGCAGGGTCGCGTGCGCGAACATGCCGGTCGCGGACGTGAGCAGCGCCGGCGCGCCGTTGTTGTCCGTGTTGCTGCTGCGCGTGCGCGCCTCGTACTGCATGGCATGCTGTGCGAGGGTCATGTTGCGGTGGGTATTGTCGCCCGAGTACGTAAGGATATAGGCGTCCGTCTGCGCAACGTTGGCCGGCGTCGCCCACACTTCGATGGAGTACTCGCCCGTCGACTGGATCATCTGCGCGAGCTTCTGGCTGGCGGACGTCGACGCCTGCGCCGCGCCGCCGGCGCCGATGCTGATGCCCCATCCACTGACCCAGCCGATGCCGGCCGTGAGCGTGAGGTCCGCGGCCGGCGCGACTCCGCTCGTGTCATAGGCCGTGTTGCCGGCGCCCGTCTTGAACTCGTACTTCGCAATGACGTTGGCCTCGTAGCGGCTGGCGCCTGAGGCAGGTATCCCCTGCCTGAGGGACAGCGCTCTGGAGAGCACGAGCGTCGGATCGACGTTCGTTACCGGAATCTGGTTCGCATAGGAGGTGAGCGCTGCCAGCATGGCCGCGGCACTTCCCGGGCAGTCGGGCGCGCCGCCGGCAACCATCGCCCAGCAGTGGTGGAACTGATCACGGAGCCTGACGACGAAGCGCGACTGGCTCGGGGTATTGAGATTGATCCTCGGTTGGGCGGCGAGATAGGCTTGGGCAGGATCCGAACTCGCGAAGTACGGTGTCTGTGGTGTAGCCGCATCGGGACGGTGGCAATCGCTGCAGAACCGCCTGAGGATCGGCGACCAGATCAGAGCCTGGAACTGACTCGAGTCAGCGGGGAAGAGCTTGCTGCCGCCGACACTCTGGTCGGGCGGGGGCGTGAGAGCAATACCGAAAGCCGCGCTCGACGTACCGCCGATCCAGTTCTTGATCCACGTGGTCATCGTGTTGGCGCAGTCCTGCGCGCTCGCCAGGAAACAGTTATGACCGCCGCCGACCTTGAGAACGAGTTCCGACAGGGCGGGGTTGGTGAAATTCACCAGCGGGCCGACCGTCTGGTACGCGAGGTTGACATCGTCCGAACGCGCGAACATCGGCGCCTGGCCGCCCGCCTTGTGGCAGCCGCCACAACGATCGGAGCCCTTGATGTTGGCCCAGAGGTTGGTCTGGAACGACAGCACGTCGGCATTCGTCGCCGCAGGCCCGCTGTAGCCGGTGCTGCTGATGCTGCCGGTGCCGCCACCTGTGGCTGGGCCCGTTCCCGGACCTGACCCGGAACCCGTGACGGTGCCGTCAGGGGACGCGAATGGCAGGCGGGTGCAGGCCACGGCCGTGATCAGAACCAGGGTCAAGGCAACGGCTGGTACGGCCTTCAGCGCGCGCAGGCCGGCAGGAATGAGCTCGAGGCCATTCATGAGATGCTCCCCGTTCATTTGCGGCTCTCCTTTTCCCTGGCCTACTGCCCTGCGCACGCGGCGGCGGACTGCTGGAAGACCTGTTTCAGCTTGTAGCTGCCCGCCTTGAAGTTGGCCTTGATCGCCGCGACCGTTGCCTGGTCGGCCGTGCTCGTCGGAGCCCGGAAGCAGACCGTCTGGAACACCTTGGTGACCTGGCATTGCGCGAACGCGTCGCTCGCGGCCAGCTCCTGCCCGAGGGATTTGGCGCCCATGCCGCTGCCGGGAAGCGTGCTGTCCCAGCCGAGCGTGGCGTTCGGCCCATCGCGCCAGCGGTTGGACCAGCTGTTGTCCGGGGTGACGAACCCGTCACCGAAGTTCTGCGAATTGATCAGGTACTTCGGCTGCACCATGTTCGCCGTATAGACGAGCCGCGTGCTGGGCGTGTCGTAGTTGTAATAGGCGAAGGCCTGGGCCATCGGATCCATCCCGCTATGGCAGCCCACGCAGTTGTTCAGAAAGATGCGGCTGTCGCCCCCGGGAGTACGCGCCACATCCTGGCGGATGCGGTCGGTGGGGCGCGTCGTGTCCATCACCGTCTCCATGTCGTGGCAGAGGTGATTGATCATCGTGAAGCGGAACTGGGCGCGGTTCGTGCCCATGATGAAGAAGGCCGAGGAGCCGCCCCGCGTCGTCCAGATTCCCGAGGTCGCTTCGACCGGGAGGCCGTAAACGGCGGACTGCGTCGTCGCGACCAACGTCGCCTTCAGATCGACACCGTTCGCCTCCGCCATCGCGTAGTGATCGTTGTTGGCCGCGGAAGGCGCTGGCAGGCCGCCGGCGTTGATCGTGTAGAGAATGTCCGCGGAGAGTACTGTGTTGAATGCCACGTCGTCGCGAACCATGCCGATTACGGTGGCCGTATAGTCATTCAGTGGAGCGAACACGGTCTGGTCCCGGTTGGTCCACGGAGTAACGAAGTTCTTGAGGGTGACGCTGTAGAACGTGGATGCGTCGGTGGCGATGGCAGCTGCCCCCGCCAGATCTCCGGCTGCGGTCTTGGCGGCCATCTGATCGAGGACGGTGGCCGATGGCGGCACGCCGGCTATGCGTTCGTAGATGCGTTGCGCCTGCTCGCGAGGGCCGGCGAACGCGGGCGTCGCGATCTGAACGGCCAGCGCGATTGCCCACGCCACGCCCAACAGAAACAGCCAACGCGCATTTTTACAAGACTGATGAGTCCAGCTCTCGAGACCTTGTGCTTCCGTGTCCATCACACCCACCTGCTCCCAATCGCCGCTGCGGGTGTCCGGACAATAGCTCGCGATACAACAGATCTCGGATGTCTGTTAGAAAGCACGTCCCCAGGAACAGACACAATTATGGAGCATCACAGGGAGGAACGCCGACGGGCGCTGCAGGTCTGGACGGCGCAAGAGTGCCGTTGCTCAATCGCTTACGCTTCTCCCGTCGCGAACCTCAGAACGAAAATCGACGGGCGGCCCGCCTTGCGGCGCCGAAGCTCAGCCTGAAACTCAACGGTTTACTGCAAACCGTCACTCCTGATCGCACGATCGTCTACGTGGACGGCTTCAAAATCTCTACCGCGGAGAACTCCGTGACACGCCGTGAAAGTGGTTGGATCCCGTGCCGCTGTTCCAAAAGGCTCTGGGACCACAAAACGCTCCTGCCGGTAACTCAGATGGACCCGCGCTGTGACGCAGTGCACAGAAGCCTCGCCATCGAGGCCGGACACTTCGGCGCGCCCTTTGGGCACTTTGGGGAGTAAGTACGCATGCGCTCCGTTCTCGCCGCTTCGCTTCTTGTCGTCCTGGCTGGCTGCGCTACATCTCACGTGATGGTTGGTAACGCCCGCCCGGCGATTTCACCTAGCCAAGTCAAGATCTATCTGCATCCCCCGGAGAAGTACGAGGAGATCGCGATCCTCGATACCTCGAGTCAGGGATCGTTTTCCTTTACACAACAGGGAAAGATGGACGTTGTCGTCGAGCGGCTGAAGGCTGAAGCCGCGAAGCTCGGCGCAAACGGAATACTCCTGGAAAGTACTGGCGACCGGTACGCCGGTTCGGTCAGCACCGGAGCGGGCACCGCTACGGCATCCGGCAACACCGCCTGGGGCGTCGGGACGGGACTCTCCGCAGCGGCGTTCCAAAAAGCAGGCTCTGGAGTTGCTATTTACGTTGCCGATCGCTGAGCTCCGACCAGCAAGATCCGGGCATCCTCCGGACACTCACGCGCCTGAAGACTGACACCGCCGATCACGGTAAGAGTATTCCTACAGCCGGAACCACGACCCTCCGACCGTCGAGAACGCGCTTGCGCAAATGACCCGGGAACTTCGCGCCTGCGAGGGGGTGTCCAACCAAATAGGAAGGATCGCCCAAGGCGGGTTGGACTGGAGGTCATCGTGTGCAGATCGCTTAGCGCAGTCGCTTTACGACCCTACGTGGCCCTGCTCACGGTCGCGTTGGTCGCGACAGGATGTGCGTCGCGGAAGCACGACCTCGCACGAGACAGCATTAGCGCGCAGGCGCCATTCAGCAAGACGTTCCGCGGATCAGGTGATGTCGTGTGCTGGAGCGTCAAGCGCGCGCTCCTCAGTCAAGGTTACATGCTGGATCGGTCCACCGAGTCCAGCGTCTTGACCGGAACGCGGGACTTCCAGCCCGATCCAAAATTGAACGTCAGTTACCATCTGCAGACGACCTGTGCCGACAACCGTGACGGAACGAGCATCGTGTTCGTTACTGCGACTCGAGAGGACAGCCAGCTGCAGAGAATGAAGCAGTCGACGAGTATGGGAATCGGACCGGCAACACTTACGATGCCGTCCGGCTCCGCGAGAGTCCTCGGAACCGTGAGACGGGAGACGATTCAGGATCCGAGTTTCTACACTCGCTTTTTCGATCTGGTCCAAGGATTCATCGGACAAGAACGAGTCGCAGATCAACGAAAAGCGCAGCCCGAGGAGGCGCATGCGGAAGTGCGCAACCAGTAACGCGAGATCGGCGACACCCCATCGAACGTCGACGCTACTTAGCGAAGGAGGTGCCATGAAGCACACGACCTTGATTGCAATTGCCGTTGGATCAGTCCTCGGAGCGACGCTGCCGGCTGCGTACGCCGATGGCGAGCAGCCAGTTACCGTACCGAGCCCGGAGAATCAGCAACAGCAACAGGCTGCTGTGGTTGGCGGCAGCGGCACACAAGCCGCTACGCCTCAGGCGACCGCCAAGCAGAATGGGCCTTCGGATAGCTCCGACCGGCAGGCCGACCGAGGTGATCGTGCCAATGACCAAGGCGGCGTGAGCCGCGACAAGGCCGACATCCGCTCAGACCGCAGGGATATCACGCGGGACCGGGCTGATATTCGCGCAGACCAGCGGGACCTCCGCCACGACTATGCGGCGCAACGTGATGGCGCAAATAACCAGGCCGACATCGCCCGCGACAAGGCCAACATCGAGCGGGATCGGGCTGACATTCGCGCAGATCAGCGGGACGTCGCCCGCGACCGAGGTGACATCGCAAATGACCGGAACGACAACGGTGATATGCGGCCGGACCGGACGGACTTCGATCGCGATCGAGCGCAGCCGCGCTCGGGCCATCGGGACCTCCGTACCACGCAAGCGCCCGGCGCCACCCCTCAAACGAGCGTGGCGCACGATTCGCGTTCGGGGGACGCAGACCTCAATGCGGACCGCAGCGATATCAAGAGCGACCGACGTGACAGCGAGAGCGACCGCAGCGATATCGCCCGTGACCAGCGCGATATGGCCCGGGACAAGGCCGACCTTCAGGCTGACCGCCGGGATATCGCGAAGGACCGCGCCGACATTCGTTCGCACGAGCGAGATCTCCGCCGGGATTACGCCGCGGCGCGCAATGGTGCGGATAACCAACGCGACATCGCACGCGACAGAGCCGGCATACAGGCCGACCGTCGGGATATCGCCAAGGACCGCGCGGAATTTCATAAAGACGCCGGGGATCTTCGCGCCGACGCTCAGGACGTGCGAAGCGATCGTCGCGACTTGCGCAATGACCGTATGGACGTCCGCAACGATCGCCAGGACCTCCACACTGATCGCCGGGACGCCGCCCGAAACGCGGGCCAACCCGATGTCGATAAGCGCGTGAGGCCGCAGACCGTGACGGCCATGAACCAGCGCAATGACGCTCGCGATATGCGCATCGCAAGTGCGGGGCGCGCTGTTACCGTCCAGCCGCTGACGGCGTCGACACTGGCGAACAATGCGGCTGCTGAGAACAACAAGAAGCAGACATCCACGGAGGTCGCCAAGAAGCCGTGGTATCACTACTTCTGGTGGTAATTGTTCGGATCCACGCCTGAACGCCTGCACGGAACCGGCAGGTTCCGTGCAGGCCTTTTTGCGCGCCGCAGCCGCGCAGCCGCAGTCCCTGCGGATCGTTCGAAGGTCTCGTTGCCGCGGAGCTAACTTGATCTCGGGGAGTCCGCCGCCGGCGTGCACGAAATTCACGCGGCCAGCTCGAGACGCATTTAGGAAGGTTAGCTGGCCTGCGAACAGGCAGATACGTAATCCGTTTGTGGCGACAAAACGGATTAGAACCGGCTGTGGGGCGCAGTCGAAACGGCGGCAAAGCGCCGGATGAGCGCTACAACTCGGTGCTTTCCGACGACTCCCGTCTCTTGTCGGGCTTAGTGATCGCGTCCGGTGGATTCATGCCGACGCACTTCGCGCTTACCAGATCACCCTCGCCAGCGTAGGGCATGGCGATTTTCAGGGCCGCCGAAATCGCATTTTCGCAAGCGCTCTCATCCTTGAACAGATAAGAATCCACATAGGTGATTTCCAGCGTCTTCGGCGCATAGTAGTAGATATGCAGCACCGCTTTTTGACCAAGCATCCGCGGCTGCTGCTGGGCATCCTGCGACGTTGGCGACACATCCGCGAATGCCGACGCGATCAGCAACGGCAGGAGAGTGAGAGCGAAGTGTTTTTTCATCCGATTCTCGATCACGGCGCCGGACCCAAGATGCAAGCACGATACGACGCAGCCGCAGTGCCTCCGTTGCGCGGCGTCACACCAGACGCCCGGCAGAGCCGGACCTACATCACATCTGGATAGGCGAGTGCGCGGGCTCGTGAAGTGCGTCGCAGGTCCATCTGACGTAATGTCGAGGCCGGACGCTGGGCTGGGATGCAGTGTGCTCAAGTCCGCTGAAGGCGCGACAAACGCTTCGGATTAGCGCGTAACGTCGGAAGGGTCCGGCGCTTCTCCGCGAGCGGTCCCCTTCAGCGCGCGTTGCTGAGCGAGCTCGATGGCGCGTGAATACTCCCTGTGGCTCACCGGCACGACCCCAACCCCGGGAAACTCAGAACGAACGTACTCAGCGACCCGGAAGGCCGCCTCAGCGCTGGTGAAGAAACCGAGTCGCAGGCCTTGCTGCGGAGAACCCGCGCGCAGCATGCGTACCGTGTACAGGTGGTACTCCTCAAAGATCGCAAGCCGCGGAACGTGCGCTCCGGCGGGCGGTGCTAGCGACCATTCGAGCTGCACGGCGTAGCGTTGCGGCGGCGGAGCGGCCGGCGCCGGGGCCCGATTTGGAGCGTCGAGGCTTGGCTCCTTGACCACGGCACTCGCCGCGACCTTCGCGGCCACGGGTGCAGGTGGCGTCGGGGCGCTCGCGGGCGTTGCGACGCGCGCGTAGCCGCTGCGCAGCAAGCGGAATTCGGTATTGACCGTGTTATCCAGCGAGCCCAGGTGTGACTCGGGAGCCGCCGAGATCCATGCGGCCGGGTAGTGCTCGCGAACGACGCTCAACGCCTCTTCGGCGCGGCGTTCCGATTCGAAATAGCCAAGGTGCAGGCGAAAGCGCTCGCGGCCGTGCTCGAACGAACGCGAGCGAAATACCGTAAAGCCGACCAGTTCATGCCGGAACGGCACATCGAGTGACATCGGCATGGTGGAGGAGTCGAGATTGATGACAAACAGAGCGGTACCGCCCTGTCCGTCATCGTTCGGTGGCCGATTCATGAACTCACTCCCGTCGCTTATCGGATTGCGCTTTCTCCTTGTGGCGCCGTCAACGGCACGGTTGGGCAGCTGATCAGCGATGTCTTTGAATCGCAGCGGGCGCAATGCGAGCGACTAAGGTGAAATATGTGCCGGCGCGAGTCGCGGCACAATACATCCGGTCGCTTAAATCAGCGACAGACGCGAGCTTTTTCTTGCCGCAACGAAACGGGGTAGGGTAAATACTACCGTGAGTAGAGAACTCACGCCTGCTCCCGGCAGCGCACCGTACCAGCCCCTCGAAATCCCCGGACTGAGATGCAGGGCGTGCGTTCGCGGATCCAACACTTGCCGAGCACCGTGGGCTCCTGTGTGAAGTCCCAGTCCGCGGCCGACGGCCTCGTCGGGTTCTTGATGTGAGGAAACGTCCGCACGCCGCCGACTGCGGGGCCACTGGACCCGGCGCGGCTATGCAGTACGACGTTTTACCGGGCTGCGGTATGGCGAGCGCGCGAGACTTCGAGCGCCTTCAGGGGCCAGTTTCGAGTCGCGGCCAAAGCAAGTTCGCGTGAATTCCGCTGCGGCCCGCTCAAGGCGCAAAGCCAGATCAACGGCACCGTGTACGAGCCACCTTACGCGCTCGGCGATGCGCGCCGCCATGTGCGCCGGGACACCGGGCCGGGGCGCTGATTCGAGGAACGGCGCGATGTCGCTCAGGTATATGTGCCGTTCATGCGTTTCTTCCAGCCGCAGAAGCGCTTGATAAGCGAGAAACACGTAGGTCTCTTCCCCGCTGAGCCCGCGAGCTCGAGCGGCATCGAGGCATTCACCGATTAAGCTGCCTCCGCGGGCGCCATCTTGTTCGATGGCCCGACGCATGACCGCAACGCTCTCT
>Ga0210394_10000857_pt1 | contig 55572 bp, 55 predicted proteins | sample IncBWC12MmetaG_FD_160121 | JGI IMG/M metagenome (GOLD analysis project Ga0210394, IMG submission 160121) | Forest soil microbial communities from Barre Woods Harvard Forest LTER site, Petersham, Massachusetts, United States - Inc-BW-C-12-M | ecosystem: Environmental > Terrestrial > Soil >...
CGACGAATCCCGCGGCCGGCGGCTATAAGGCACCGCTCAACACCTATGGCCAGCCGGATCTTGAAGGCACCTGGACCAATGCAACCTTGACCGTGCTCGAGCGCCCCAAGGAATACGGCACGCGCCTGGTCATGACCCCCGAGGAGGTCAAGAAGGTCGAAGGGGACGACGCGAAGGTGTATGCCGCGGATGCCGCACCCAGGGACCCCAAATTCAAGACCACCGATCTACCGCATGAGTGCGGCAAGGGTTTCAGCGGCGCGGGCTGCGGCTATAACTTTGCGTGGATCGATCCGGGTAACAATGTCATGCGGGTCAATGGCGAACCGCGGACCTCGTTTATCACCGACCCCCTCGATGGACGTCTGCCGCCGACCAAACCCGGCGTGGTGGTTGAAAATCGATACTTGCACTACGGCGAAAACCCCGAGAATCAAACCCTGGCGGAGCGATGCTTAAGTTCCTTCGGCTACAGCGCGGGTCCGGTGATGCTGCCGCTGCTTTACAACAACAACTATGAAATAGCGCAGAGCAAGGACACGGTTGCCATCGTTGTTGAAATGGTTCACGACGTGCGGATGATTCGTATCGGCGGGAAGCACCGCACCGACGGCGGGCGCCCTTGGATGGGTGATTCCATCGGTTGGTACGAGGGCGCGACGCTAGTCGTTGAGACCACCAACTTTCCGAAAGCCACCGCGCTGCGTGGAGCATGGAAGGAATTGAAGGTCACTGAGCGATTCACTCGCGTCGCGCCTCACCGCATTCTTTATCAGTTCAAGGTCGAAGATCCGAGCGTTTGGGATCGGCCGTGGAGCGGCGAATACGAATTCAGCCCGTCGAAGGGGCGGATCTTCGAGTACGCCTGTCATGAAGGCAACTACGCGCTATCAGGCATTCTCGCCGGCATGCGTGCCGACGAGTCCGCCGCCGAGAAAGCGAAAGCGGATGGAAAGTCTGCAGAAGCGCCTGCTGTGCAAAGCGTTGGGAAAAAACAGTAGAGCTTGAAGAGCAAAGCGGGGAGCGGAGAAGTCGAGACTCCTCTCCGCAATTCGAGCGCCTAAGGGAACCGCCACGCACCGTCGGATGCTGGCGAGGTTGGATTCGCCGGCTCCAACAATACCCATTTGTAACGCGGAGTAAGGAATGACTCCCTCAGTATCGAAATTTTTTCAGATCTTTGAAAAATCGATTTCGGAAGCCGAGGTCTCGACAGTTGGGCCGCTCTACTCGGACGTCTTCATGTTCGGCGGTCCGCGTGGGGTTCAGTCGGTTAAGAAAGATGATTTTTTGAAACTACTTCCAGGCCGAAAAGCCCATTTCCGGTCGATTGGTTTGGAAAAATCGACAATCGCGTCAATAGACGAGATTTCTTTGGACGCTAAGTACGTATTAGCCAGAGTAGTATGGAAAATGACCCTCAAGAAATCCCCTGAGACCTCGAGGCAATTCGAAGCAAAAACGACTTACATTCTGGAGATCCGGAATGAGACCCCAGTAATCATCATGCAGCTCGACCACCAAGACTTGGCCCAGAAGGTAAATGAGATAAGCCCTACTTAAGATAACCACCCCGTTTGCCCCTATCATCAAAATGGCTCCTCCATGAGCTTTGCAGTGGTTTTGGACGAAACACTCTGGGCCATTTCCTCAAGATTGACACCGCCGAGCCTCCGATAACAGAGCCTTGCAACGCAAATGGATGCAATGAGGCCGGCCGCCATCGGCATGGCTGCGAGAACAAACAGCTGCCGCGCGGGGACCTGCATGCCAATGAGCAGTCCGCCAACGAGCGGGCCAGCGATCGACCCGAAGCGGCCAATTCCCAGCGCCCAGCCCACGCCGCTGGAGCGCGCCGCGGTCGGATACAGCAGGCCGGCAGCCGCGTTGTTACCGAACTGGGCGCCGAGAGTACAGAATCCGGAAAGCGCCACTGCCGATACCATCGCCATATAAGAGAGTCCGGGAAATCCAATGGCCGCAATCGCCAGGGTTGCGCACAGAAATAGCAAGGCAATGACCGTAAAACCAAATCGGCCAAGCGCCAGACTGACAAGCAGCCCGCCAATCGTCCCGCCGCTGTGATAAATGCTGGTCGCAATGCCGCTCTGTTTCGCGGTGAGTCCGCTGCCCTGGAAAATCAGAGGCAGCCAGCTGTTGAGAAAAAAGTTTGCCATGAGCGCACTCGCGAAACACACCCACAGCAACGGCGTGATCCACGCAAAGCTCCCCCTGAAAACTGCCTCGATCCCCGATCCATTCCCTTGCGCCGCGGCCGCGCCAACAAACTGCGCGTTGTCGGGGATGTAAAGATCGCGGCGGAGCCGTCGTACGGTAGTCAAGAATTCGGCGTGCCGACCGGGTTTTAATACAAGAAACTTCACCGATTCGGGCAATGCGAACAACAAGCATACCGCGACGATAAGCGGCGCGAGTCCCCCGATCCAGAACATGACCTGCCATCCATGACGTGGTATCAGCCACGCCTGAATCAGGCCGGGAATGCCGGCGCCCGCCGTAATACCGGTGAACATCAATACTACCAGCGTCGCCCGCAGTCGCTTCGGTGCCAGTTCCGAGTTGAGCGCGATTGCGTTCGGCATCAAACCGCCAATGCCCACGCCAGCCAGAACTCTCAACGCCACTACTTGATCTAGATTTGTTGTCCAGACCGTGGCCAATGTGCCGAGCGAAAAGACAACGCATCCCGTAACTATCAAAGTCTTGCGTCCGAAACGATCGCCCGCGTGACCCAGTAACGGCGCACCGAACAAAATGCCGAACAGGCTGGCGCTAAATGCCGGCGCGAACGCCTTTGGGGCAACGTGCCATGTTCTGGCGAGCTCCGGTGCGGCGGATGCAAGCCCGGCCAAATCGAAACCGTCGGCAACCATCGCGAGAAACGACCAGATGAGCAGGTTGATGTTGAAGCGGCCGAACTTCTGTCCGTCCACCAATTCCTCGAGGTTTAGTACTTGACTCACGACCCACCCTGTTCAAGCGCTTCGACCGCTGCAGATCCACCCGCGATCTTGCTGTAACGTCGGCGCGATATCCTCGACTGTCGTCCGTCGCATGTCGCGGCGATAGCTCACGTCGTCATAGGGCCGGGCGCGATGCAGCGTACAGCGGTTGTCCCATACGACCAAGTCGTTGAGCCGCCAAAGATGCTGATAGACGAAACGCGGCTGGGTGGAAAACTCCGTCAGCTCCTTGAGAAGCGCTCGCCCCTGGTCCACTGGCCATCCGATGATGTGTGAAGCATGGGAGGCAAGATAGAGCGTCTTTCGACCGGAGCCGGCATGGACGCGAACCAAGCTTTGCGGAACGGGCGGAAAGGCCAAGCGCTGTTCGTCGGCGAAGTCGGCGTAGCCCAGAAGGGCGCGCGAATGGAATACCGAATGCTCGGCGACAAGATCCTCGATCTGCTCCTTGGTGGCCGCTTCGAGCGCGTCATACGCGGCACGCAGATCGGCGAATTCGGTTTCGCCTCCCGCGGGCGGCAGTTCGTGTGCCGACAGGAAGGAGATCTTTCCGGGCACACGCTTGAAAGAGCTATCGGTATGCCACAGCTGGTTGGCCCTCTGCATGAGCCGCCAGGGATCGGACGCCGTGCGGATCTTGTCGTTCGCATCAAGATTTGAAACCTCGGCAAGCAATCGGTTGCCCAGGCGAGTTTTTTGATTCTCGCGGATCGAGCCCAGGGCGGTCTCGATGGAACCAAACAGGCGGCTGAAAGCAATCTGCTGGTCATCCGTCAGCGGTTGGTCGCGAAATACCAATACAGCGAAACGGTCGACAGCACGAGCAATCTCGCGAAAGGCACCCGGGCCGACCGGTATGCGCAAATCGACGCCAGATACCTCCCCAACAAACACAGGGTGCAGCGCTGAAATAGAAACTGTCATTGGGTCTCCGCGGTGCAATTCGTTGTTGCACCATAGCGCGCAAGTGATATAACTAGAATCACCAATGACGCGATAGCCCCATGATTGAATAGTTATGCCTATGTCGCTGCAGCACTGGGAAGCCCGGATCGGCCGCCGGCTTCGGCTGCGTGATCTGCATGTACTCCTCACGGCCGTGCAATGCGGGAGCATGGCAAAGGCAGCCCGGCGGCTTGCCGTGTCACAGCCTGCCATTTCCAAGGCGATCGCCGATCTGGAACACACGCTCGGAGTGCGCCTGTTGGATCGCGGACCTCGGGGCATCGAAACCACCGTCTACGGCAGCGCGCTGCTCAGGCGCGGGCTGGCGGTGTTCGGCGAGCTGCGCCAGGCAGTCAACGAGATCGAATTTATTGCCAATCCCACCGCGGGAGAGGTGCGGATTGGCTGCAATGAGTCGCTTTCCGTCGCACTGCTTCCCGCAGTCATAGAGCGGCTGTCGGCACAGCATCCTGCCGTGACCGTGCACCTCTCGCCGATGAGTCGGCCCATCACGCTGGAAATCGAGCAGCTGCGCGAACGCAACGTGGATCTCCTTATCGGTCGCGGCATATTCCCAATTCCAGAAGACGATCTGAACGCCGAGGTGCTTTTCGAGGAGCCGTTGTTGGTAGTGGCGGGAATACGCAGCCCATGGGTACGCCGTCGCAAGCTCGAACTGGCCGACGTGGTTGACGCGAGGTGGATCTTATACCCGCCCAATGAGCCCCCTGCCACGCTGGTCGAACAAGCCTTCCGACTTCAGGGGTTGGCGATGCCGCGCCCGAGCGTGACAACCTCATCCGCCCACCTCCGCGACGCGTTGCTCACAAAGGGTGACTACCTCACTGTGGTACCAGCGTGCATGCTGCGTGTCTTCAATTCAAAGCATATGGCGGTCAAATCGCTGCCGATTGATTTAGGCATTCAGGGTAGGCCCGTCGCGGTATTCACCTTGAAAAATCGTACGTTGAGTCCGCTGGCTGAGATCGTGATCAAATGTGTCCGCGCCGCGGCGGCGGCAATTTCCTCAACCAAGACGCCTGTCGCCCCTTGATCGGACCTAGGAGTACCTACATGGCCAAACGAACCACGCCCCGAAATATTGATGAGTATATTTCAGCGGCGCCGCGTGAATGTCGGTCGATCCTCGAAAAGATCAGGAAGACGATTCGGCAGGCGGCGCCGCGGGCGGAAGAAACCATCAGCTACGGAATGCCGGCGCTCAAGCAAAGGAACATCTTGGTGTACTTTGCCGTATTCAAAAAGCATATCGGGCTCTACCCACCGGTGCGCGGCGACGAGAAACTCATGCGAGATGTCGCGCCTTACGCGGGCGCGAAGGGCAATCTGCGGTTCCCGCTGGAGAAGCGGATCCCCCATGGCCTCATCCGCCGCGTCGTGAAGAACCGCCTGTTGCAGGAAAAGAGGAAGATTGCGACGGCGCTCTAGTTGTGCGAACGCTCGCCCTCGTCGTTTGAGTGTTACGCGCCAGGACAGTCGCGCTGAGCACTGCCCCGACTTCAACCCTCGACCAATTCAGAAGTGTCGGCGGTGGGCGCACCAGGTGCCCGTCTTGCGTCAAGTTGCCTGAGTCTAAAGCCGCCTTCGATTGGACTTCAATGTTCTCTAAAGGGCTATTATATTCTATACAATATGCCCTTTATAGACTTTTATGGTATATTACATGCCATGGTATCAAATCCAACCGACACCAATTTGTTCTCAATCGAGCAGGTCGCGCAGCGCCTGGGGGTGCATGCCAAAACCGTTCGGCGCTATGTGCATGAGGGTCGACTCAAGGCCGTTCGCATTGGTAAGCAGTATCGGATCGCGGCCGACGACCTTGCTGCGCTAACGGGCCAGCCCACCGCTGCACTCGCCAGAGACATCATTCGCCGCCAGCGTCACGTGGAAGCTGCTAGCGTGGTCCAGATCGACGCCATACCACCGGAAGATGCTACGCGTGTCGCGAACAGCGTCGGCGCCGCCATCAAGGGCCGAGACAGCGCCTCGGACGCGCCACTTCGCGTTGACACGGTATACGACGAAACCCGTGCGAGATTGAAGATCATTATTACCGGCAGTCTTGCCACCACGACCGCGCTTCTGCAGTTGCTTGGTGCGCTCTCGGGGTAGTTGTGAAGAGCATCTACAAGTCGCCTGCTGGAGAGCGCGCGATCAAGGAGCGCTATCAGGCGTTCCTCAAGTACTGGCCGGTTCCGAATCAACAGTTGCGAGTCCCAACGGATGCGGGCGAGACATTCGTCATCGCGAGCGGACAGCCAAATGCCCCACCACTCGTGCTACTGCACGGTAGCGGCTTCAATTCCGTTAGCTGGATGGGCGATGTCGCCACTTGGGCCCAGAACTTTCGCGTGTATGCAGTCGACATCATCGGACACCCTGGCTTTAGTGCACCGACCCGGCCGCGCTACGATTCAGATTCGTACGCGCATTGGTTGAACGACGTCCTGACCTCATTGGGTCCAGGAAAATACTCCATCGTCGGAATATCCCTTGGAGGATGGATCGCGACGGATTTCGCAATCCGCAGGCCTGATCGCATCGAGCGTCTCGTCTTGCTCTGTCCCGGCGGAATCGGAAGAGAGAAGATATCGATGCTCAAGCTTCTCCTGATCATCTTGCCACTACTCGCCTTCGGACCTTGGGGTCGGCGCAAGGCCATGCAGATCATGCTTGGTGGCGAAGCGCTTCCGGCTAGCAGGGCGGCCCGCGCGGTAACAGACTTCATGTCTCTTATTTCGCGCCACTTTCGCCATAACCTTGCAAAGGTCACGCGTTTTGAAGACGAGGCGCTCGGACGGATCACTCGGCCGCTGTTGTTGATAGTGGGCGGACGTGACGCAATGATTGACTCCACTGAAACAAGAAACCGCGTGACTACCAACATCGCAACAGCGCAGATTGAGTATCTTGCGGATGCCGGACATGCGCTTAGTGGTTACACCAAAATAGTCGACACATTTCTCAGAGGAATGTGAATCTAGACTCCACTAGCCCTGGAGGGATGCGGCTGCTCTGGCGATCTGGATTAGCGCCAGCAGGCGAGCGATCCGCATGGCATAGTCGATTTCCGTGGACTAGCTGTCGAAACTGTACTCCGCCGTTCGTTTAGGGGCTGAGAACCGGCGTGTCGCCGGCTGGTAGAGGAGGTGATCATGAGGCTGTACTTACTGAGTGTCTGTTATCCCGCCGGCGGCAGTCAGCCTCCACCGACTGAACTGAACAAGATTATGAGCGAGGTAACAGCTCTGCAAAGGGAAATGCAGTCCGCCGGCGTGTGGGTCTTCAGTGGCGGACTCCACGCCTCCAATTCCGCGACGGTTCTCCGTCACCAAAACGGCGACATCGTGCTGACCGACGGGCCGTTCATAGAGAGTAAGGAGCAAATCGGCGGTATCAGCATTGTGCGCGTACCAGACCTCGATGCGGCGCTGATATGGGCGCGAAAGCTTGCGCGCGCCACAACCACACCCATTGAAGTACGTCCGTTTATGGAGCGACCAAGCTGAACGCAGAGATCGAAGCAATCTTTCGGCGCGAATTCGGGCGTACGGTTGCCGTGCTCACGCGCTTCCTCGGCGACATTTCGTTCGCCGAGGAAGCGGTGCAAGAAGCCTTCGCTGTCGCGCTTGCCAAGTGGCCGAGTAATGGCATGCCGCCGTCTCCGGTGGGCTGGCTCGTTACGACCGCCCGCAACAAGGCATTGGACCGTCTGCGCAAAGAAGCCTCTCGATCTGAACGTCAGCGTGCTGCGCAATTGCTGAACGACGTGCAGCAGGCTGAGGAGCACGATGTGCACGACGATCACCTACGATTGATCTTCACCTGTTGCCACCCCGCGCTGGCACCCGACGCGCAAGTTGCATTGACGCTGCGATTGATTGGCGGACTGAGCAGCGAAGAAATTGCTCATGCATTCCTTTTGCGACCCACTACGCTGGCGCAGCGCCTATCCCGCGCCAAAGCGAAAATCCGCGACGCTGGCATCCCGTATCGCGTTCCGGACGCGTCCGAACTACCTGCCCGCCTGCGCACAGTTTTGGCGGTCGTCTATCTGATTTTCAACGAAGGCTACAGCACGTCCTGCGGCGATGAAGTGCTGCGTACCGAACTGTGCGATGAGGCCATTCGGCTCGGTCGACTGCTGGTGACGCTCATGCCTCAGGAATCTGAAGTACTCGGCCTGCTTGCGCTGATGCTGCTGATCGATGCCCGGCGCGACGCGCGAGTGGTGGGCGGAGACTTGGTACTACTTTCCGAGCAGGATAGATCCCTATGGGATGGGACCAAGATAGATGAGGGCCGCGCACTCATGCGAATCTGCCTCACACGAAATCGTCCGGGCACCTATCAGCTGCAGGCCGCCATCAATGCGGTGCATAGCAGCGCACCCTCAGCAGCCCGCACTGATTGGCGGCAAATTCTGGAGCTCTATGATCAGCTCATGTCCATTGCGCCGAGCGCGGTTGTGGCACTGAATCGCGCGGTAGCTGTGGCGGAAGTACACGGCGTTGTACATGCGCTGCAACTGGTCGATGCGATTGATCTGCCGAAATATCATTTGTACCATGCGGTTCGAGCCGATCTATTGCGGCGGATCGGGCGCGCAGCCGATGCAGCGTCCGCCTATCGCCTGGCGTTGGACAATTGTCAGAGCAAGAAGGAGCGCGACTTCCTCGTGCGCCAATGCCAATCACTGTCGAGTCACTGAAACAACATCCGTTAGCGCAAAATCCCATATAGAGCATTGCGCTAAAAGTGCCTCTCGCGCATCCTTCACGGATGCTCATGAGCACAAGATCAAGCGGTTGGTCCGAGTTCACGGACACGCCTGCTCGCCCATGACCGAGTCCTCGAAAGCCGTATTCCTGAGCTACGCCTCGCAGGATTTGGAAGCCGCGCGGCACATTTGCGACGCGCTCCAATCCGCCGGCGTCGAAGTATGGCTCGACCAAAGCGAGTTGCGAGGCGGTGACGCCTGGGACCGTCAAATCAGGAAGAACATCCGCGATTGCGCTTTGTTCGTTCCGATCATATCGAGCACTACGCAACAACGATTGGAAGGATATTTCAGGCGTGAGTGGAAACTTGCGGCCGATCGCACTCACGACATGGCGGACGGCAAGCCCTTTCTCGTGCCCGTCGTGATCGATGATACGAAAGACCAAGACGCCGAGGTGCCGGAATCGTTTCGCGCCGTGCAATGGACGCGTCTGTCCCGCGGGCTGACGCCACCAGCTTTTGTAGAGCGCGTCTTGCGTCTCTTGTCGCCTGCGCAATCCCATGCGCTGGAGCATTCTCGGCCGTCAGGCGATCCGACGTCGGTGGTGGTGACCCCGTCCAACGGCCCCGCGCGCACCTCTCGGCGATTCCAACCTGTCATGATTCTGATCACGGCGCTTGCCGTCATCGCCGGCGGCTATGCCGCAATTGACAGGTTCCTGCTGTCGAAACATGTCGCAGAGGAGAGCCCTGCTTCAGTGCGCGCGGTTCAACCGGTTGTGCCCCAGAGCACCATCCCGGAGAAATCGATCGCGGTGCTGCCGTTCGTGGACATGAGCGAGAAGAAGGACCAGGAGTACTTCTCCGATGGCTTATCGGAGGAGCTGATCGACCATCTGGCGCATTCCGCGGACTTGAAGGTTATCGCTCGGACCTCGTCGTTCCAGTTCAAAGGGAAGAACGAAGACGTCCGCACGATTGCCGGGAAACTTGGCGTGGCCTACTTGCTCGAAGGTAGCGTGCGCACCTCGGGCCATGCGGTACGAATCACCGCCCAGCTGATCCGGGCCTCGGACGGCACGCACCTGTGGTCGGAGAGTTACGACCGCCAAATGAGCGATATATTCAGGATTCAGGATGAGATCTCCGCGACGGTTGTGGCGGCGCTGAAAGCGACCTTGGCCGGCAGCATTGCGAATTCCGCCGGCAAGGAACCGAACCTAGAGGCCTATAACCTACTGCTTAAGGGAAACTTCTTTTATGAACGCAGCCATCCGGGCGACTACGATCAGGCAATAGAGCAGTACCAGCAGGCGTTGAAGCTCGATCCGAACTACGCATTGGCGTGGGTGAGGCTTGCGCGTGTCTACATCTGGCAAGGAGACAGATCGAAGCTCGCCAAGTCCGAACAGGAATCCGTGGCTCGCAATGCATTACAGCGGGCGCTATCGATCGATCCTAATCTAGCCGTCGCACATCGCTGGCTCGGCCGAATTTATCTGAACTATCACTGGGACTGGGCGGCGGCCAAGAAGGAGTATGAGCGGGCGATCGCGCTGGACCCTACGGGCCTTGAGGGCGGTTATGCCCGCAACGATCTCCTGATAATGACGGCGTTCATTACGGGACGATTTGAAGACGTTGTCCGGCAATTGTCCCAGGAAGTGTCGCGTAATCCGCTCGATACGAGTGAACTATTCACTCTGGGCTTTATTTTGTTCTATGCAGGTCGACTCGACGAAGCGGCCGCCATCCAGCACCGACTGCTCGAGCTCGACTCCACCTACCTTGGTGCGCACGCTTACGCTGCGGCGACTTTGCTGCTGATGGGCAAGAATACTGACGCGCTCGCGGAGGCGCTGAAGGAGACCGAGGAGGTGAGCAGACTCCCCAATCTCGCGCTCATCTACTGGGCAGCGGATCGGAAGAGCGACGCGGACATGGCGCTCCGCCGGCTCGAAAACAAATATGCCGAGGTCGCGGCCTACGACATCGGCGAAGTGCATGCCTACCGGGGGGAAGCAGATGCCGCAGTTACGTGGCTCGATCGGGCTTACAGGCAACGCAGCGACAACATGGTATTTCTAAAAGTTGATCCGCTGCTCCGAAATCTCAGGGGCGATCCCGGCTACAAGGTTCTGCTGCGCAAGATGAACCTACCCGATTAACATGTTCAAAGCGGAGTAACGCACCGGCCGCCGCATGGCGCTGGGTGCAAATGCTAGAACCGCCGCCCGACCCGGGAAGCCTGACTTGCCCCGGACGCCGGCTAGGTAATGTTGACCGTCGTCGTGCTGTCGGCGGTCACCACGATGCCCGTCATGATGGGGCTGAAAGTCACGGCGGGATCCGCCTGCGCCCGGTTGTCCAGCGCGGCCTGACAGGTCAACGCCAGTGTGTAGGTGCCGGGGGGCAGAGCGGTGAACTGGTAACTATATGGCGGCACCGATGTCGCAACGGGCAGAGTCGAGTTCAGCGGCTGATTGGTATCGGTGGACGGTGCTGTGCATTTCCAATCTTCCGGTGCCGTTACGTTGCCGCTATTATAGATAGACGCCCGGCGTGCATCCCTCGCTTTAGGGCGGTCAATTCTTTGCGATTACCTTCCAAAAATGGCCGGCTATTGCCTGCCGCCGATACGATGGCCCCCCATCGACTCGTGTCGACTCGCAGCGGTCGGGCGACTCTCGCAATAGCGGCCGTTCAAGAGTCATAGAGCAGACATTGACTGCACCGCCGATCGATCCCGGCCAAACTGAGCCCACTTTAGGCTAAGCTGCCGCTCACGGACGCGACGAGAAGACCTCCCCAAGGGTGATCTAAGCCGGTGACAGAGACCTCAAGCGCGGTATTCTTAAGCTACGCCTCACAGGATGCACAGGCTGCCAAAAAGATTTGCGAGGCACTGCGAGCCGCCGGAATTGAGGTTTGGTTCGATCAGAGCGAACTGCGGGGCGGGGACGCCTGGGACACCTCGATCCGCAAGCAGATCAAGACCTGCGCCCTGTTCCTGCCGGTCATCTCGCACACCACGCACGATCGCGTCGAGGGGTATTTCCGGCTCGAGTGGAAGCTCGGGGTCGATCGCTCTCACCTGATCTCGGCCGACCAGGCCTTCCTGTTGCCGGTCGTGATCGACGACACACGGGATGATGACGAACGGGTGCCAGAGAGGTTTCGGGAGGTGCAATGGACGCGCCTGCCGGGCGGGGTCACACCTGCGGCCTTCGTCGAACGCGTGCGGCGTCTGCTGTCAGGAGAATCGGCACAACCGACGGGAACTCCGTCGGCGTCTCGCGTGCCTGCTGCACCTTCAATGCGAAAGCCCGTCGTTACACTCTGGCGGTCGAAGGCGGCGCTCCTCGCGACGATTACCGTGCTCGTTCTCACACTCGGTTACCTCTTGGCAAACCGCCTCGCACCATCGAATCGTGGCGCCGAGGTTGATCCAGCCACCGCCTTTAACCCCCCGCCGCATTCGATCGCGGTGCTACCGTTCGTGAACCTGAGCGGGGATAAAGATCAGGACTACTTCTCCGACGGGCTCACCGAAGAGCTGCTCAACTCACTGGCCGAGATCAACGAACTACAGGTCGCGGCCCGCACCTCATCATTCTCCTTCAAAGAACACCCGGACATTGCCACCGTGGCCCACAAGCTGAACGTCGGCGCAGTTCTCGAAGGGAGCGTACGGCGGTCAGAGCACACCATCCGCATCACCGCGCAGTTGATCAATGCCGTCACGGGCTTTCACCTGTGGTCGAAGACCTATGACCGGGATTTAGGCGATGTGCTGAAGCTTCAGACCGAGATTGCCACCGCGGTAGCCGGCGCCCTGAAGGTCACGCTCCTCGGCGATGTCGCGGCCAAAGTCGAGCTCGGCGGGACGCACAATCCGGCTGCCTTCGATGCGTATCTGCGCGGGGAAAAGGCGTTCAGCTCGAGACACGAAGCCAAAGACCTCCCAGCTGCGATTGCCGCCTACACGGAAGCGATCCGCCTGGATCCGCACTATGCGCTCGCGTTCGTCGGCCGATCGATCGCCCTAAGCACCTACGCCGCTGAGGCCGCGGCGGGAGCGGCGGTTCGTGAAGACTTTGACAAGGCGCAAGCGGATGCACGCCAAGCGCTTATCCTCGCGCCCGATCTGGCCCAAGCCTACGGCGCATTTGGGCTCGTTTCGGCATCAACCCTCGACTTCGCGCAGGCGAGTGCCGCGTACGAGCGCGCCCTCGCGCTGTCGCCGGGCAATGCAGACGTTTTGCGACGAGGCGGCCAATTTGCCGCCTACATGGGGCACTTCGATGCAGGCCTAGCGGCCACCCGCCGCGCCGTCGTGCTCGACCCGCTCGCTCGCCAAAGCCATACTGCACTCGGCCGCGCGCTGTATTCGGCCCGCCACTACGAGGAGGCGGTTTCAGCTTCTGCGGAAATCATCAGTGTCGACCCCGACTACAAGGCGACCTACGCGGAACGCGGACTCGCGTATTACGGGCTCGGGGATCTTATGAGCGCGCGCGCCTCATGCGAGATAAAGCCCGACTACTGGCACAGTCAACAGTGCCTCGCGGTGGTTTACGACAAGCTTCAGAAACACGCCGATGCGGAAGCCGAGCTTGCGAAACTGAAGGCAGCACAGGGCGATGACGCGGCGTACCAGTACGCCGCGATCTATGCACAGTGGGGCAATCTGCCTAAGGCGCTCGAATGGCTCGAGACGGCACTGCGGCTGCGTGATCCGGGCCTGTCCTCTATGAAGACCGACCCGCTTCTGGACCCATTGCGCAAAGAGCCGCGCTTCCAGGCGGTTGAGCGGGGCTTGAAGTTCCCGGACTAAGTGGCGTACCGTTCCTTCGGTGCGTCAAAGGTCGTTCGATTGTAGGCTATGTAGAAAATTGAGAGCTCTGCTCGAGTGGCCGGAGTTGGCCCGCCTACCGACGACCCTGGGGCGCCGACTTAGACCACGCCATCGACTCATTTGCGCTCACCCAAGACGTGTTTGATAATCTAGCCTCTTCCGCAAAATCAAGTCACAGCGATTGACGATCCGCGGTTTCATGAATTGTGCGGAAGGCTCGTCTTTTGACAGGAGCTCACCGATGCGCATCAAATTGCTCCATCCTTCGATCGCCTTTTCCATAGCCATCATTGCGGCACTCGTGGCGCTCCTTAATGTGGGTGCGGCGAACGCTGCCACGCCCGCCGATGCCTGTGCCTTGCTGACCGCGCAACAAGTGTCGAGCGCGCTCGGCGCCGTTGTCGGGCCAGGCCAGCCGACCATGCCCAACAGCACGATTTCATGCAGCTGGAGCGAGCAAGGCGTGCCGGCGGCAGGTGCAAGGAACGTGAGCGTGTTACTGATGACCGTGAAGAGCTTTGAGAGCAGCAAAACGCCACTGCAGGGACTCACCAAGACGCCCGTCAGCGGACTCGGCGATGACGCCTTTTTCACAGAACGGCCTGCCACAGTAACGAGTCTTTCCGTCAAGAAGGGCGATGCCTACTTTCAGATCAAGACCCGCTCGAACCCCGACTGGTTCAAAACCGGCAAGACGCCGGAATCTGAGAAGAAGGATCAGGACGTCGATCGCGCGCTGGCCCTCGAAATCTTAAAAAAGCTCTGAGGCGTCCCCTCCACCTGCCTGGGATTCGGGCGCCGGCTCCAGATTCGCCGCCGACGTTACATCACTAGTACCCGACGTTGGGATGTGAGGCCGAACTAACCGCGGCCGCAATGCCTCCCGCAACAGCTAAGATCACGACCACCAGAATGGCGGCCCGCTGTACTCCCGTCTCTCGACTGTCGCAATCTCGGAAAAAGGTACCGAGTCGTGATCGCCGTAAATCACCCCATCGCGCACCGAGGACACGCGCAATTGATGCTGGACGCCTTTGGTGGTCGTAATGATCACCCGATCGCCCGGCTGCAGCACGCCACCGTCGTTGAAATGTTGCGATAAGTCGCTGGGCGCATTCGCGATGGGATGCAATGTCGTGCATCCCCCGATCATGCAAACGATCAGACACCACGCCACCAATGGTTTCATCCGTTTCTCCCTGATTCAAATTCGGTGGAATTCGTCTACCGCCGCCTGGTGAAGAGATAGGCCGCGAAGGCCCGGGTCACATACAAGCCCGTGAACATGGCCGATAGCACCGCCACCGTAATAATTAGGGTTACCGTCACGACTGTGTAGTGCATGACCTCATGTTCCAACCCCATTCGCAGCAGCCTCACCGCGTCTATCCCCAGTCCCGCACAAATGAATGCTTTCGCCAATTCGAATCTCGCCGCATTCCTGATCGAGTGCGAATCCTCCCGGCGCAGCCAGGTAACCGACAGCGCCCCCGACCGCACAAACGTGATGACTGAAACGATGATGGCGCTAAGAATCAGCGCTCCCCCGATATCCGCGAGCCCCATCCGATAGAGGAGCGCGATCCCGACACCCGCGATGCAGACGGCAAGGACCTTACCGAATAGAGGCCATGCGGCGGTCTTTAAGCGCACGGATCTTGGCCTCGATCAAAGTGACGCATGGAGCGACTGAATCACCTGCCGCCTCTGCGTAGCCGACGACTCATCATAATCCTCACCAACATCCAGCCAATCTCCTTCCGACATATGACCCATGCCCAACTAACCAATTGGGCGACAGAAACGTCGTGACGGGGCGCGAATCATAGGCGTTAGCTTACCGCAGGCTGCGAATGACGGCTTTATGGCGACGACTTCGTTGGGTCCATCGCCCGGCTTTGGCCGGCTGGAGCCCGTGGCATCGGCTGCAACCGCCAACGCGTGCTCCCGGATCCGGAGCCCTCGCCGGCGTGTGTCTGCTTCGGAGGAACCCAATGACGAAAAGTCGGATCGTTGGCCGCGGCATTCAGTAGCATCGACCATTCGTTAGACGCCGCCCATCCACCACTTCCAATCCGCTCCAGCAAAAAATGTGTCGACGAATTGTGATTATCGCTCCAATCGTGCGAATCATAGAGTGGACGAACTGAACTTCATGGCCATGACCAATAGGCAAAATCAGCATAGGTTTGAGGGACTGTTGCGTGAGCATCGAAAAATCATATTCAAGGTGGTGGCGATATACGCTGGCAAGGCCGCTGATCGCAATGACCTGGAACAGGAGATCTGCGTGCAGTTGTGGCGTTCATTCGGTAGCTACGACGAGGAACGTGCACGGTTTTCTACCTGGATGTATCGCATCGCGTTGAACGTTGCCATCTCAAAGTTACGGCGAGATCGCAAATCGCTCGCCGGCCGCATCGAATCGCTTGACGACGTTCATTTGGAGACAATTGCCAGTGATGAGCCGATCAGCGAAGAGAATGATCGTCTAGAGATGCTTTACGCATTGATCGGTCGGCTCGATCCGCTGAACCGTGCAGTGATCCTCCTTTACCTGGAGGACCGCACGTATGCCGAGATCGCCGACATACTTGGCATTAGTGAAACCAATGTGGCGACTAAGATCAACCGTATCAAACAGAAACTTCGCGGCGAGGTAACTACTGCCGAGACCGTGGGAGGGTGAGCATGGAACTGGACGACCTTAAAACGATGTGGCAGGCGCTCGACCGAAAACTGGAGCAACAGCGCACGTTGAGCCTGCAAGTGATCCGCGATGGGAAGCTTGCCGCGGCTCGCCGCGGCTTGCGACCTCTTTGGTTGGGCCAACTGGCGCAGATTTTTGCTGGCCTCTGTCTGATGCTGCTGTTTGCGCCAATCTGGATTGCCCGGATGAACACATTGCATTTGATGATGCCAGCGCTGCTGTTGCACGCCTACGGCCTACTGCTGGTGCTTTTCGCGGTGCGTACCCTACATTTGATCGGGTGTATCGACTACGCCGCACCAGTGCTGCGTATCCAGCGGCAGCTGGCTGAATTGCGGCGGTGGCGGACGCGCGTGGAATGGCCACTGTTCGGCATCGTTGGGTGCTTTATCTGGATTCCGCTCCTGTTGGTGATCTTTAGCGCATTGGGCGCGGATCTGTGGACTCTGAATCCGAAATTTGTTTATTGGAATATCGCCAGCGGCGTCGCTTGCATGGGTATTCTTTACGGCACCGTGCGCTGGGTGCAACAGAGAGAGAAAGAAGGATCCGGTTCAGCGCTGGAGAAATACGCTTCCGGCCGCAGCATCCGCAAGGCGCAGGAGGAACTAGACGCGCTCATCCGCTTCGAGCAGGAATGACTCTGCAGGATGCTGGCGACCAGCGGCTTTAGGGCCACGAATATTGGAACTCGCGCGGCAGATCATGGGCCAGGTGGGCCAATGCGAGTCAATCAAAAGTGGAGCGGGCGATGGGAATCGAACCCAAACGGAGGACCCTTCAAAGCCTATAAAATGCAGGGTTTTGTCAAGCGCGGAGGTCTTCGTGCGATTGGCGTGCGAATTTTCGCGTTGCGAGGGCAATCTAGGACCGCGTGAGACAACTAGTCCTTTCCTATCGGTTTTCCGCTGTAGACCATCGACAGCCTCTCGGCCTGCCAATTGCCGCTTAAGGCGGCAAAAAGCGGGCGATTGCACCAGTCCATTGCTTGCGACCGGCTCCTAAGGGCATGCTCCCATTACGCGCGCAAGACGTAAGAGGCGCCGATGGGGGACGAGTTGCCTGAGACGGCAAGCACATGGACGGGAGCGGTGTTCCTGAGCTACGCCTCGCAGGACGCCGAGACTGCTCAACGGATTTGCGAGGCACTGCGCTCGGCGGGAGTCGAAGTGTGGTTCGACCAGAGCGAGCTGCGCGGTGGAGACGCCTGGGACCAGTTGATACGCAAGCAGATCAAGACTTGCGCCCTATTTGTTCCTATTATCTCGCGTAATACGCACGCCCGCACGGAAGGCTACTTCCGCCTGGAATGGAAGCTCGCGGTCGATCGCTCGCACTTGATCATGGCAAACAAGGCCTTCCTGGTGCCGGTGGTGATCGACAGCACGCGCGATGACGATGAAAACGTGCCAGAAAAGTTCCGCGAGCTGCAGTGGACGCGGTTGGAGGCGGGAAAGGCGCCATCGGAGTTCGTCAAGCGCATCCTGCAGCTTCTTTCCGCGGAGTTAGGTCACTCACCGACAATGACTCGCGGACCTGTGGCGGCGCGTCCCAGAAGATTCCCGCGCTTGGGTCTATGGCTGGCGGTCGCCGTGCTCGTCGCGCCAATTGCCTACCTGCTCGTCTACAAGCCCTGGATCCCGAAATCCAACCCGGCGTCTCCGCCGGCGGTCGCCGCCACACGGGAAACGGCCTCAACGGGTCCATTCGCTCCCCCGCCTCACTCCATCGCGGTGCTGCCGTTCGTGAACATGAGCGGGGATGCGAGCCAGGAGTACTTTTCCGATGGCTTGACGGAGGAAGTGCTCGATTCCCTCTCGCACGTTAATGCGCTGCAAGTCGCCGCCCGCACCTCGGCCTTCTCGTTCAAGGGGAAAGACACCGATATTGGCGTCATCGCACGGCGGCTCAATGTTGCTGCCGTCCTCGAAGGAAGCGTGCGGCGCTCCTCGCACACCGTGCGTATCACCGCGCAGCTGATCAATGCTGTCACCGGGTTTCACGTGTGGTCAGAGACCTATGACCGGGACTTGGGCGACGTCCTGAAGCTGCAGACAGAGATTGCCAGCGCGGTCGCAACCGCACTCAAAGTCTCGCTCCTTAAAGACGTGAGCGAAGATATCGAACTCGGTGCGACGCGCAATCCCGCTGCATTCGATGCGTATCTGCGCGGCAGAAAGATCGGGCGCACTGCGCTTACGCCCGAAGCGACCCAAGATGCTATCTCTGCATACACGGAAGCCATTCAACTCGACCCCAATTACGCGCTCGCGTTCGCAGAGCGATCGTTGGAGCTAAGCAACTATGCCACCTTCGACGCCGTGAGGCCTGCGGTGCACGGCGCATACGAGCGGGCGCTAGCAGACGCACATGCGGCTCTCGCTTTGGCGCCTGCTCTCGCGGTCGGACATTACGCTTTGGGTGTGGTCCTCGCCAACTCGCTGAAGTTTGCGCCGGCGAAAGAAGAATATCGGCGTGCAATGGAGCTTGCGCCCGGCAGTGCACGCATGTTGGTCGGGTATAGTCGCAATGCGGCATCGATGGGCCACGCGACTGAAGCCATAAGTTCCGGCCGCAGGGCCATAACCCTGGACCCATTGAACTTCCATGTGTATCGAGGCGTTGGAATCGCACTCGGCGACGCACGCCGATATCCGGAGGCCATCGCGGCCTTTAAGACTTCGATCTCACTCGAACCTAGCTATGTTCGCAATCACGCACTTCTTGGGCAGGTGTACTACGCGATGGGAAACTTTGAAGCTGCGCGATCGGCGTGCGCAGTCGCATCCGCCGATATGGCAGGTCAATTCTGCCTCGCGTTGACGTACCAGAGACTCGGAAGGCGTGGCGACGCGGAGGTCATGTTGCAGAGACTTGAATCTTCTGTTGGCGAGAAGGGCGCTTACGACTACGCGTGCATCTATGCTCAATGGGGCGACAAAGCCAACGCTCTCCAATGGCTCGAGCGGGCAGTGCAGCTGCGCGACTCGGGCCTTTTGTACCTAAAAGTCGATTCGGACCTCGACCCATTGCGCGCTGAGCCGCGCTTCCAGGCGATCGAGCGGGACTTGAAGTTTCCGGACTGAGTGGAGGCCAGCAGGGCTGGCGTGAAATCGACGCTGAATCCCTAGATCTTCCGAACCCTTGATTGATTTAGGCTCGGGCGAGCCGTCTTGCGTGAGCTTACGTAATCTTGGAGTGGAGCGGGCGATGGGAATCGAACCCACACGGACGGCCCTTCGAAGCCTATGAAATGAGCCCTTTCCTGAGGCGCCGACGGCTGCGTGCGATTGGCGTGCGAATTTTCGCGTTTTGAGGGGCAACGTAGGACTACGTGAGACAACCGCGTGTCGGGCTGAGCCTATAGCGCCAGCACCAGCCTTATCCCCGCCTCGACGTCACGCAGCGATTCAGCAGGCAGACGGCCAACCTTCTCGGTCAGCCGTTGCTTATCCAGCGTAATCAGCTGTGACACGTTAATGACCGATTCCTGCGGCAAGCCGCTGGCGCGGCGCGTCACACGAACGTTGCCCGGGGCGTCGGCCAATCGCATATTCGATGTCATTGCGGCGCAGATTGATGTGCGGATTGCACTTTCATTGAACTCATTCGACTGCACTATCAACACTGGTCTACGGTACCCCGGCCCAGAGCCCTGAGGCTCCCCAAACGATGCCCACCAGATCTCGCCCCGCCGCATTACCACTTCTCCCTTGGCAGGGACCGAGCCTGTGCATCTGCGAGCAGCGGATCGATCGCCGAGTCCTCCTCGTTGTTTCCATACACGGCGTCGAGTTTTTCCCGAACACCGGAAAATCTCTCGCTGTTGACGTATGCCGTCACGGCATTCGCATAAAGCTCGCTACGCGACCAGCCCCGCGATTTCGCGAGTCGGTCAGCCTCTTCGAAGAGAGAATCCGGAATGGAAATCGCAGTTTTCATGCAGCGAGTATAACTGTGGTCATACCTGGGTTCAAGGCGCAATCAGCCATGTAAAGGGCCTCCTTGCGCCTGACGAATTCCGCAACGACCGTCCTGTTCCGCCCCGGCCGGAGGCGGACCTCCATCGTCATAGGCGGCGACGAGTATTTGAAATCGCGTCTGTGGCAATCTGCCCGCGGTTCGAGTCAATCGCATACGCATCAAGACGGCGATCCAGTTCGGCCTTCTGATGTGTCGGACGAGTCTCCCAATAGCTGCCGTTCAAGAGTAATGAAGCGGACACTGGGCGCGGTCTTTCGCTCGTCACTGGTTTGTCCCCGCGGCTCGACCAAACTCAACCAGTTGCGCTAAGCTTCTGCCCACGGAGGTGTTGAGAAGACCTCCGGCCTGTCAGAGGTGATTCTGTCGGTGACTGACGCTTCGCACGCAGTATTCCTGAGCTACGCCTCGCAGGACGCGGAGCCCGCTCAAAAGATTTGCGAGGCGCTGCGTGCGGCCGGCATTGAGGTCTTTCTCGATCAGAGCGAGCTGCGGGGCGGGGATGTTTGGGATGAAAAGATCCGGCGGGAGATCCACGACTGCGCGCTTTTTGTTCCGGTGATTTCGGCCAACACGGCCTCACGGCACGAAGGCTATTTCCGTCTTGAGTGGGATCTTGCCGATCAGCGCTCCCACATGATGGCTCGCAGCCGAGTGTTCGTAGTGCCAGTTTGCCTGGATGCGACTACCGAAGCTGCTGCTGATGTTCCGGAGTCGTTTAGGCGGGTGCAGTGGACGCGGCTACCCGGCGGCGAGACGCCACCCTCTTTCGTTGAACGCGTTCGGCGCTTGTTGTCGCCCGAGCCACCGATGACGAGTCGGTTGCCAGCGAGTGCAGTGTCCGGTGCCGGACCGGCAACGAGGGAGCCGGTCCCGCCATCCCGGCGGTCAAAGCCGGTCCTGCTCGCGACAGTCGCCGTCATTGTCTTCGCGGCGCTTTCGTACTTCGTTGCCAAAGAGTTCGGGGTCCCCGAACACGCGACGCCAGAGACGGCTGCCCACGCAGGCGCGCCCTCCACCGCCTTCGCCCCGCCCCCGCACTCGATCGCAGTGCTGCCGTTCGTGAACCTGAGCGGGGACAAGGAGCAGGAATACTTCTCCGACGGGCTAACGGAGGAACTGCTCAATTCGCTGGCCGAGATCAACGAGTTGCAGGTCGCCGCCCGCACCTCGGCGTTCTCGTTCAAAGGCAAAGACACTGACATCGGCACGATCGCGCGCAAACTGAACGTGGGCGCCGTGCTCGAAGGGAGCGTCCGGCGTTCTGCGCACACCTTCAGGATCACCGCGCAGTTGATCAATGCCGTCACGGGCTTTCACCTGTGGTCAAAGACCTATGACCGGGACTTAGGGGATGTGCTGAAACTTCAGACCGAGATTGCCACCGCGGTAGCCGGCGCCCTGAAAGTCACGCTCCTCGGCGACGTCGCTGTCAAAGTCGAACTCGGTGGAACGCGCAATCCGGCCGCCTTCGATGCGTATCTGCGCGGGGCCAAGGCGGTGAGCTCGAGACACGAATCCAAAGACCTCCCCCCCGCGATCGCCGCGTACACGGAGGCGATCCGCCTGGATCCGCACTATGCGCTCGCGTTCACCGGCCGATCGATGGCCCTCGCCGCCTACGCCGCGGAGGCCGCGACTGGAGCAGCAGTGCGTGAAGACTTCGAAAAGGCGCAAGCGGATGCACGCCAGGCGCTTATCCTCGCGCCGGATCTGGCCCAAGCCCACCTCGCATTTGGGTTCGTTTCGGCAGGAACTCTCAGCTTCACGCAGGCGAGTGAAGCGTACGAGCGGGCCCTCGCGCTCGCGCCGGGCACTGCGGAGGTTTTGCAACGAACCGGCGAGTTTGCAGCCTCGATGGGGCACTTCGATGCGGGCCTTGCCGCCACGCGCCGCGCCGTCGTGCTCGACCCGCTCGCTCGCCAAAGCCATTACGGGCTTGCCAGGGCGCTAATTACGGGCCGCCGCTATGAGGAGGCGGTTGCGGCTTTCGCAGAAGTCATTAGTCTTGAGCCAGACTACCAGGCGACCTACTCGCTACGCGGGGTCGCCTACTATGAGCTCGGGGATCTGCAGAGCGCACGCGCCTCATGCGAGACGAAGCCGGACTACTGGGCGAGTCAACAGTGCCTCTCGGTGGTCTATGACAAGCTCGGCCGGCACGCGGATGCGGAAGCCGAGCTTTCGAAACTGAAGGCAGCGCAGGGGGATGACGCTGCGTACCAGTACGCCACGATCTATGCGCAGTGGGGCAACCGAGCGAAGGCGGTTGAATGGCTCGAGACGGCGCTGCGGCTGCGGGATCCGGGCCTGTTGCAGCTGAAGACCGATCCGCTAATGGACCCCTTGCGCAAAGAGCCGCGCTTCCAGGCGATTGAGCGGGAGTTGAAATTTCCGAGCTAAGTGGCGGTGCGGTTCCGACTCAATTCCTTCTGTCCCTCGAAGGTCGTTCCAACGTCCGCTATGTAGAAAATTGAGGGTTCTGCTCGAGCGGCAAGTATTGCCGCCAGCTGCCGCACCGCAGTCAATGGGCTGCGGCGCGAACGCTGAAATCAACTCCGAGTTTGTGAGCGTGGCGTGCGACGTGGCGTGCGACGTGGCGTGCGAATGCTGGGGCAACCTAAGACTATCTAGGACACCGAGATAGGCATGAAATCGACGCTGAATCCCTAGATCTTCCCAACCCTTGATTGATTTAGGCTCGGGCGAGCCGTCTTGCGTGAGCTTACGTAATCTTAGAGTGGAGCGGGCGATGGGAATCGAACCCAAACAGACGGTCCTCCAAGGCCTATAAATTGCGGTGTTTCGTGATGCATAGGCGAGTGCGTGCGATTGGCGTGCGAATTTTCGTGTTACGAGAGGCAACATGGGACTGCGTGAGACAACTTCTCCCGATGCCCGGTGTCGACCCCTGTCGGACTTCAATGAGTGCCCGCTGCCCATACGCTCCAGTAGAGTGCTGCCGACGACTGGCGTCCGTCTCAAAACGGGTCAGGAGCGGAAATAGCGCGCCCGCCAAACTGGGTGCCTTCAACTTTGGATGGCCAGCGCGTTTGGTCGCACACAAGACTAGGATATTGCAGCGCCGCATTTTCTGCTAGCGTTTCAGTGCAATCAATTTCTGCCAGAATACCGGACGTTGCTTCCGAAGGGATGCCGTTGCCGTCCGCGACAGAAGGCTCATGAGGGCACAGCGCATATGATGCGACCGAGAATGAGGGACCAGATTCCTTTTGATAGGGGCTCACTCGCCGTCACCTTCGCCTGTTTTCTTGTCGCAAGTTTCTCGGCGCGCGCCCAGGATCCGTCCAAGAACCTCGACACGCTTCAACCCACAGTTAACGCTGCGGATACCGCGGAGAAAGACTCAAAGGTCGGTGCCGGTATTCAATCGTTGCTCATGCAGGCTCATCCGGAGGCACCTCCCGTGGTGGGGCAAATGGGCGAGGGGCTCAAAAAATCCGCGAAGATTGCTGGTGCCGTGAAGAACATTGCCAAAGTCGTGAATGCGCAGCAGCAAGAGGGCGATATCGGGGGAGTTCGTGAAACCGCTCAGATCGCAGCTGACCAGACTGGCGAAAGTCTCGGCATGGTGGGTGCAGGACTTTACAACGCTCTGCGGGGGGGCCTCGAAATCGGCGAGGCGCCCCTGACTGCCGCATACACAGTGGGGACCATGATCGGCGATCCCATCCGCGAAAGAACGTGGATCGGCCAAACGATTCAACAGTATGAGTACACCGGGGCCGAGAAAGTCGGAAGTTTCGCCGCGAATGTGACCGACCCTTTGCACATGCTACGCCGACGATCGGGGAGTGAAGATTCCTTCGACGCCGAAATGCGTGGAGAGATGCGCTCTTTGGAGCGGCGCATTGGCAACGAACTCCCGGGCACCACCACTCCAGCAACGGTCGGCACCGTGCGCTTGCCAGATTCGCTGTCGGTCTCGGAGCCTGGAGATATCTACTCGCGGTTTGAAACTGCGCAAAACGCCGCTTGGGCTCGCCTCGCTCCGCCCTCTCCGGCGTCGCAACCTGTGCGCGCCCCGACCCTTGCGCAAACGGTGAGCTACCCGATCTCATTCTCTGGCTCCACGATCTACATCACCGACTCATCGACGACCACCGGAGACAGCTCCACGGACGCCGAGGACAGTGACGATGATTACTTGGCGCAGAGGCGCGCTGCGTTCCGAGCACAGCACGGCTTGCCTCCTTTCGCGAGAAGTTACGCGCCGATAAATACCTACGCCCAAGTTTATGCGCCCTACACGGCCTATTCCTCCTCATCCTTCCCAGCATCGACGAGTTCGTCGGGCTATTCCGGATACTCGGGTTTCTCACAGAGCTCCTCTGCCTGCGACTACAGCGGCATTAATCTGCGAGGCTTTAGCCTCCCTGACTTGCAGGCCCGCCTAGATGCGCGGACCAAGGAATGTATGCAAAACCAAGCACGCGCCCGTTTTTATGGCGGGGGCTACTCGGGGGGGTCTACAACGACAGGGTTCGGCTCTCTTCCAAGCTTCTCCTCATCGACTACCAGCTCATCGAACAGCTCCTCGAGCGCTTCCTCCAAGTAGGGAGGGCAAGGAGCGGCCCGACTATCTTTTCGCGTTCGCAAACGCCTGCGCTAGGTTATCGGGCTCCTGATAGGGCTTTGGCTTGCATTGGATCGGCTTTAACTGCTCGAAGCGATTTAGGATGTTGGTTTTGAGCGTCTCGCAGCGACCCATGACCTGACAAAAATCCGGATCGCCCGGACCCTTATCCGATAGATCTTCCGCAAAACTAATAGATTGGTTCGGTTCAAGCGAGGGGAACGCAATTTTATACGAGTCGAGGTAATGGAGCTCGTACACTCGATTCCAGTGGCGCTCCTGCCAAAAAGTCGCGAGCAAGAGTTCGTTGTAGAGCCGATAGTCCCCAAAAGGTCCGGTCCCCCGATTTCGATCCCAGAGCACAACTCCGTTCACGCCCTGCTCTACGAGGTTGTGCCATTGTTTGTCGTTCCAGCTGTACCAACCCTCCCAGGGCGGGCGGCGATTGTCGGGAAAGTGTTTCGCGGACTCACCCGTGAGCATATGCATCGTAAAGAGGAGCGAGTGCCATCCGATCTCCGCTAAAGGGAAGTCACTCGGGAAGCTGCTGGTCGGCAAGTGGCGTGCGTCGGTCGGCGGATCCTCGTAGAGCCTCACATAAAGCCCGCTACGATCTAAACCCACAAACGTGCATGTGAGCGTCACCCCGATCAGGGTCGCCTTTTTTCCATCGATCTCGATCTCACCTTGTCGTAGCGACTGTCCGCCTCCCTGAGTGGCCACCGCCCAGGAGATCGAACTTTCCCGACGGTTGGCAGCATCCAACTGCGCGTAGAGCGCCTCGGCATCCTTTTCTTGATCTCGGGCTGACATGGGCAGGTTGAAGTAAGCACTCAAAGCGGCCATCGCGCGCTGCCGATCGCCGAGCTTCGCGTAAGACACCGCCTCGGCGAGATAGTAAGGCGGTAGAAATGGCACCGCGGGCTGTAGCGTCTTATATTCCTCGATGAGCCGCACCGTTGTCGCCGGATCATGCCGCTTTTCATACGCCTCTATGATTTGATTCCGCAGAGAGTTGGCGCGAACACTTGCAGGTACCTGAGCATCCACGCTGCTCCCGGCCGCAACCAAGATTAGCGTGCCGAGGGATACTGAAAGAAGGGTTCCTCGGAGGAGCGAGCGCTTCGCCGGTGCGGTCGTATCTGCGCTTATCATGAGACTTAAGATCCCTGTTATGTGGAAGTGGTGATGCTTCTCTTTAAGGGGCACGCTCGCCCCGATGACCGGGCTCTCCAAGGGCCGATTCTAGTTATCTCGCCGATGTCTGGAAAGTGCCCAAGTGCTGTTCTTGCCCTTGATTTGGGGTGGCACCCCAATCGACGGTGGTTTCTCCGGTAACCAGCATGTTCGGCAATCCTTCGACGGCGATGTATCGCCGCGCCATTTCATCCGTCAGTCACGCGTTGAGCTTGCGGCTCCCACCACCGGATGCTCCCATCTGCTCCTTATGGCGCCGCTACGTTTATGAGTGCTCTTCGTAAGAAAGCACGTTTGAGATTCTCAGCGCGCAAGTCACACAGGACAACCGCTCTGCCATCGCGCCCGGCAACCACATATAAGGTTTGCCCAGCCGCTTGCGGCAACGCCACGATACTACCGGCTGTCGGATATTCACTTTCTTGGTCGGAATGTTTCCGCATTCGCGCAGCACAGCGAGCGACGTGCCGTCCCCAAGCAAAATGAGTTTGTACCCACTGATTTGCCTTCAACGTCTGGCTAGGCGCCGCGGTCGCTTGAATACTCCTTTCTGCCTGCTCGCGAGCGTCTGCGTCTGGCAGCGCGGGAAGTACGAGCTCAAGTAGTGCTGCACGTTGCAACACGTTGTCTTCTCGATCCTCGATCTCTTCCCCAAACGTGAATTTTTTGTCCGCCCTAAACTTGCATTCCCAAGCCAGCCAAATCATCAACCCTCGGAGATGGACCACTTCCATCGAATGGGCGGCCGCGATTACGTCGGGCTGCCGCATCAGAGGCTGCGGCCCTCCAATAGCCCAATCAAGAATTCCATTGAACAGCTTGTACCGGCATTCCTCTGGGACCAACGACAACCCTACCCGCCGCCAACGGTCCTGTCGGTCTAGCTGACGAAGCGCGCGGAGGGTACAGATCACTGCCGTCAGTTGGGCGACAGTCGTAAGCGCCCTGTCGGAGGCCTCAATTGCTTCCTCGAGAACTCTCACCATCCGGTTTACGAGGGTTGCGACTTTACGACCGCAAGCCTCGGCCACGTCCCTGTCGCCTTCGATGGTCGGCGGTTCCGTAGAACTGTCATCATCCGTGTTTTCCATTTCCTCCTCAGTGCGCCCCGAGGAACCAGCACCGCTGGTCGCGGGCGGCAATGACTTACCAAGCTCATGAATGAGCACTTGCAGCAGATAGCCAAAATCGCCAGTCGCGAGTCGAGTTCTACCCCGCTTCTTGTCCGGCGAATCCGCCGTCCCCTCGAGCGTTGTGACCGTCTCTTCCGGACGAGAGAGCGCGCCGCCGCCAGAACCCGGCGAACCCTGCGTCCGGATCGTGTGGCTACCGAACACGACATTCTGAACAGCTGAAATTAATGTTGCGAGGTTGGCAGGGTCCCCCTCAAGACTCGAGAGTGCCTTGCGGAGTTGAGCCTGTCGTCCTGTTCGTACCGCCGCGTCGCGCCTTTCGGTATGGTGGCAAATGAAGAGAACCTGAACGCCTTTAGAAAGAGTTATGCGAATGAACCGCACGCTGTCGGCCAGAAGTTCCGATAGATCCGCGCGGATGATATTCCCATCTACAACGCATTCAATCGACCCGGCCACGACTTGGCCGCTCTCATCGAGCGCATCCAAGAACTTGGCTTTCCCCAAAATCGCCTCTACCGGGATCTCGATGCCGACGGTTGTGATGACCGCAATTCCCTGTGTCAGACCGTGGGTGGTCAATTGTTGTTGCTGGCGATCCGCGGCTGCTGCGTCGATCTGGTGCAGTATCTTCGCGCTAATCTTCGGAAGATCTTTGACATCCGTAAGTCCAAGCTGGTTTGCAAATGCCCTCGCCTTTGCTCCCGTCCACGCCACGATCATTTCTTCGTTGCGAATACCGCTGGCCAATCCCCAGGCTGGCGAACTGGGGTTCGCGCTGCCGAATGCGAGCACATCTGCATTACCACTGGTCTCAAAGTAGATGAGTTTCGCATGCAAGTAGCCGGCGGACCCAGTAAGCTTCGATGCGTCGTGCCAGGATCCTCGGATGCGATCAGCCCCTTTCTTTGTCATTTGAACGGTTTCCGGCTCAATCCCGATGCACAGCTTCGCCTTTGGAAATTGAGCCTCCAATCGCGTCAGAAATTCGCAGCGCGCATCAAAGAAGGCACCGACGACCGTGATTCTCTTGACCGACGCTGGAATAAGCCGTCGGACTTGGTCCCACAGAGACAGAGATCCAGGGGCCTGAAATAGGAGTTGCGTCTCTTCGAGCGGATCATTGGTCTCACGCAGCCAGGGGGCAATGTCCTCGATTGCGAGGATGTTCTGAACGGTCTGCCTCGGCAGGGACGTGCCGTTGTGCTCAAGCCAAGCTCTTACTGCGCGCCATACCGCTCTGGCAAAATCGGCGCCGCGCTCCTCTCGTCCGATCGCAGCACCGATCCTGCAGGTTGTCTCCCGATTGAGTCCGAACCCGGAAAGCGTAAGGTTGTGGCTTCCAACAAAGGTTACTACCCGCTTCGGACCGACGAGCAGCACGAGCTTCGGATGAAAGGCGCCAGAAGAGCGCATGGCAGCAAGTGTGTAGTCGTATCCCGCACCCATGGGCCTAGAATCGGCGGATCCAAGACTCGCGCTGAGTTGGTCCCCATCCATTAGTACTGCGTTATGTCGGCAGCCTCCCGCCATGAGCCGTCTAAGCACAACGCTCTCGTAGAACGGCAAGTAGGCGCTGAAGGTCGTAATTAGTGAGGCTTCAAATCCGCCGCTTTCCCGGAATTCATCGAGAATACTAATTAACTGCGGCACACCGTCTCCGACCATTGCGCCCCAGAGGGGGTTAGCTGTAGCCGACCATCAGCGTCGGCTTCGAGAGCGGATAGATCCCTCAATATCTGGATGGCCTGCCGAATGCGCGGATTCGAGTAGTCAAAGGGTGGCACTTCTCGAGGTTTTAGACCTTGATCGGTGGGATAGAATCGGAAGGTATCGAGATGTTCGAATCGGAGCTTTTTAAGAGCAATGCGCAGATGCGTCTCGGAAATCCAATCGCACATGATCGACTCGAAGACCTCGCCGACGTTCATGTCGCGCCAACGGATTGTGGCCTCTTCAAACGTAATCAAGTTGATCGGATAGTCCGAAAGCAGCGTCGGGGTAATAGGAAGCACGCCATATGGCGGCGACACGTCGCCTTCTTTCCTCACTACCAGTGATGCCAGAACCTCGAGTACCAGTTTCACACCACGTCCAAGTTCAGCAGACGACCCCTCGCCTGTATCGACGTCAAAGAGCGCCTCCATCAGTTTCATTTCATGATTAGGATTAGATGAATTGTTTATGGCGGGGAGTAATTTCCGACGTTCACCGAGATACTTTACCCACGGTGTCTTGGTAAGCGGCTTGAGGGTCTTGTCGCCCAGCAAATAGTGCACCACGATGGTCGCACCCGATGGCGGGCTTGGCAGTAGTTCGAGCGTTCGGACGAATATCGTGAGCAGGGCTTGACAGGCAACCGAGAGAAATTCGTTACGTTCATAAAGGCGCCATTCGTCTCGGATCGATTCCAGTGCCTCTGGAACCTTCCACGCGGCGCCGGTGGGAAGGTTCGCGCAATAACAGCAACTACGAAACGTCCACGGATCTAGAGTCGCCTCGGGGTCCGAGGCGATCGCTCGGGTCATCTCAAGGATCAGCGCGAGAGATTTTCTACGGCGAACCCGACTCGTCTCGTCGTCGTTGAGCTGGCCGAAGAAGAGATTCATCAACAATTCGTGTTCCGGCCTATTCGCGGACAGCTGACAGGGGCAGAACGGCGATAATTGCGTGAGGGTGCCTAAGGTGACCTTGTCATGTTTGAGAGTCTTCCAGAATAAAGCGCCGGGTACGCCCTCATCAAACCGCTTCGCAAGATCGGCGCCCAGCGCGGGGTCGTACTGGACGAACTGTCCCTTTCTTCCGGTGAGAATCCCCAAGTCCTCGAGCGTGCCAAGATAGTACTGGCCCAGGCCTCCAAGGCGATTCTTGAAATATCGGCGGCCTTGTTCGTTCTGGGTAGCAAAGTCCGATAGCTTAAGCGCTGCCCCGGCTTGCAGTTGCCCAATTGCCGGCACAAGGGTGTCTCGACCCACCATGCGGCTGCCATGGCGGTCGGTGTCCCCGCCCGACGATAGGCTGTGATATTCCGCTACGAGCGTGAATAGACAGTCCGCACGTCGATAGAGGTCGTGAAAATGGACGGACTCCACTTTCTCATTCGTTTGGGCGAATTTCCACAGAAACCACGGGTAGAACGAGTAGTAGCGGGCCCGATCCGTCACGTTTGTAAGGCCGGGCAAAAGCGTCGAATAGATAGCAATACAAGGCGCAACGGACCCGAGATGATCCAGACCTGTAATCGCGGTCGCGGGCTTGACCCACCCAACAATGTCTTCCTTCTTCTGATGCGACGACTTCACACGTAGCCCCCACGAGCGGGGTACCTCGCTTTGAAGGAAATATTAGTCATTTGGATTAGTCAATTTGAATATCTTGCAATGCTAGCTTGATTATGCCCCTCTTGATGTGACGGAGAACCCTCATTTCAGGGAATGTCCATTGCACTAGAATCTCGCGGATATACGACAAGCCGTTCACGGTATATCGACAAGATTCGCGTTGCGGCAACCGCGAGGCAGCCCCTGGGCGCAGATATGGAACACTTATCGGGCATTGCCATTCTTCAAAAATTTTTCGTCCGTCACCGAGAAAGCATACTCGTAGTGTAGGGAAGAGTTCTCCTTGAAGAACAAGTGCTTCACAGCTTGAGCATAAATCCGTCTCAACAATCCTCTTTTAGGGCAGTCTTGGTCGCAGCCATAGCCGATCGAGCCCAATAGAGATGATCTCTATCAGCAGCGATGTCTCCGTACGGAACTTAAAGCGCGGCTGGCTGTTCGGTTCGGAGACTTGAGCCCCAATGTGAAGTTGATATAGTTGGTTGAAGCTACCAAATGAAATATGTCGCCTGGTTTGTACTCGCGCTTTTGTTCCCGATCATCATCGCCGGGTTCATCGTTGAAGCTGCGATCGAATCGTTCGTGATCGGCCGTGCGGTGTTTCAGTTGCTGCGAGAAGATGAGTGATTTTCTAGGCGCCGGGAGTAAGTTTGTCGACAATTATGAGTGAAACACAACTACATGCGCGCCGCGAGCTAGACCGAACCACGGACATCCACGAGGAAGATGACCCTGCACTGAGAGAGCAGAAGGAAACTCAAATGCCTCCCACCGGCCTTACGCACCGTTATTGGTGCGGTCGCCACTGCGATGGCGTCCAGATATGTACTCGAGACGCTTCGCGCAACAGCAGGGACATCACATGAATACTCTTGAGATTGTTGCCGAGAGTAACCGTATTGAGGGAATTGATCGACCGCCGACAGAGGCGGAAATTAAGGAGCATGAACGATTCGTTGAACTCGAGAGTCTAAGCATCCCTGAGTTAGAGCGATTTTTGCGTGTCTACCAACCCAATGCGCGATTACGCTCGCAGCCGGGCCTGAATGTTCGGGTGGCCTCTCACGTTCCGCCCAAAGGCGGGGAGCACATCGTGGAGCAACTACAAGCTCTCGTGACCGCGGTAAACGCCAAAACTGTGGATCCGTGGGATGCGCATGTGCGGTATGAGACGCTGCACCCATTCACCGATGTGTCAACGCCAACTTAAAACTGACCCACCCTGGCGATGATCGCCAAAGTAAATCTGACCCACCCTTGGGCACCATAGGCATCAAACTGATGCCGTTTTCTTAGCCGTTTGACCGGCCTTTCTCTTGTCCTTCAGCCGATAGCTCTCGCCCGTGATCTGCACGATGTGGGCGTGGTGCAGCAATCGATCGAGCATCGCTGCGGTCAGTGTTTGATCGTCTGCGAAGGCCGTAGCCCATTGCGTGAACGGCAGGTTGCTGGTCAGAACCATGCTGCCGTGCTCGTAACGTTTGGCGATGACGTTGAAGAACAAGTTTGCCTCCTCGCGTCCGAAGGGAAGGTAGCCGATCTCGTCGATGACCAAGAGCTTCGGCCCCACGATGGCGCGGTTGAAGTACTCTTTGAGTCGGCCCTGGGCTTTGGCGATCGCAAGTTGCAACATCAGATCCGCCGCGCTCAAGAAGCGCACCTTATGGCCGGCTTGGACCGCTCGATACGCCAAGGAGAGCGCGATGTGGGTTTTACCCACGCCGCTTGGCCCGAGCAGCACGAGGTTCTCGGCTCGCTGGATGAAGGTCAGATGCGATAGCTCCAAGATCTGCGCCTTTGGAGCGCCGCCCGCGTGGCTCCAGTCGAACTGCTCGAGTGTTTTGATGCTCGGCATGGTCGCCAATCGCATCAAGGTGGCGCGCCGGCGCTCATCTTGACCAAAAATCTCGCACTCGAGGACCTTCTCTAGGAAATCCACGAAGCTCGCCTCGCTCTTGGCTGCTTGCTGTGCAATCCCTGGCCACTCGCTCGCCAGGCGTAAGAGCTTCAGCCGCTCGCAAAACTCGGCAATCCGTGCATCCTGGCCCGTCATGCCACGACACTCAACAGCTCGTCGTACACGGAGAGCGGATGTTGCAGACTCTCAACCGGCATCGCTACGCGCCGTGCCACCGCCGGCGGGGATTTAAGCGCTGGGGCCGGCAACATCACCGCCCGTTCGGCGGGCAGCAGCGTCATCGGCGCCACCCCGGTCGTGCCGTGGATGCGCACGTTGGCCACTTCATCGAGCCAACGGCGAACATGGCGGTTGGCGACATCCACATCGAGCCACAAGCCGCTCGCTTCCAGACTCGAGGCCAACGGCAACACAAAACTGCCCTTAAGATACGAGTTGAACCGCTCGACCTTGCCCTTCGTCTTTGCCCGATACGGTCGACACAGCCGGGGCGTAAAGCCGCACGTCTCGGCCAGCTCGTTCATCTGCTCGTTCCAGCGATGCAGGCCCGCCCCGTAGGCATCGCGCTCGATCACCACCGCCTTGCTGTTGTCGAATAACACGTGTTCCGGTACACCGCCAAAATAATCGAACGCTTCGCGAAGGCCTGCGCACAACGAGCTCGCATCTTCACGAGCGCCAAAGGTTACGTAGCTGGCGCGGCTGTAGCCTAAAGTCGCGACCAAAGCGAGCAGCGGATCGCGACCGCGTCGCACATGGGTAAAATCAGCCTGCATCTGCCGACCCGGCGGCGTCTCAAACCGAACGACCGGCTCCGGTTCACCGCTCTTCAGCGGTGCCAACCAGGCCTTGAGGGTACTTAGACCCCCGCTGTAGCCTCGATCCTGGATCTCTCGCAGCAGCACGGGCGCCGGAATCCACCGTGGGCTGGCTTGGCGCACCCGTTCGGCCAGGTAATCCTTGTGGTCATCCAACTTGCACGCCCGCGGCGCACGCGGTCGGTAGCGCTTGGCCGTCTCGTTGCGCAAATACCGCCGCACGGTGTTGCGCGAGCAGCCCACCTGCCTTGCGATCGCTCTGACTCCTTCGCCCCGTCGCGCCATCACTCGTATCTCCACTGCTTGCTCCTGGGTCAACATCGGCAGCCTCTAAAAAGCTGCCATCCTCGCCCAGGTGGGTCAGTTTTACTTCGGCGATCGGGTCAGTATTACTTTGGCGCTAACACCGATGGCAACGGACGCACCGGGAGAGTTCTGTGGTACTGGATGATGGCAGGCACGTCACGAGCGGACCTCGGCTTTTTGCACGCGTTTTATTACCAAACACTAAATAAGCGCGCCACTAACGACAATTCCGATATAGCCCAAGCGCTTGACCTGGCAAAACACTCGCTCTCAATTTTAGACGCGTTCGAGTGGCCCGCTTACAGTGATAGAGAGGGAGACTGCATCGCTGAGGCTATACGTTCGCTAACCGCGATCATCAAGGAGCTCACGCCTCGATCCCCTGGACAGGAAGAGGCCTAAAGAGCGGCGAGCGGGTGGAGCCCTTGCGCCAAACTACTGCGCCGCGGCGCACTCGTTTGGTCGAACTCGGACATCGCATGTCAGATCAAGTCTGGGCTAGTACAGCTCAACACTTGTCTTCATCTGGCCACGCTCTCGCGGGCGCGCTCCCGCGCTCCTGTACTCGCTGACGGTGATGTGGCTCTGGAACGCTGTTGTCCCCGATGTCTTCGGCATGAAGCCGCTCACCTGGGTTGAAGCGCTTTGGCTGAGTCTTTTGTGCGCACTCCTATTTAGAAATACAAAATATGAATATAGCGCCACTAGTGGGTCTTGAAACGGGTTGGTAGAGCAACGAGCACTTCGATTCGCGCTTCTTCCCGTTCAAAAGAGGCCCCCACCAGACGTTGCCAGCGCGGTTGGCCAATCAGCGGCGGCTGCCTACGAGCGCACAGCGCTCTTCATCTGTGCGCAGTTCCTTGCTTGCCTTGTCCAGTTCGACGGAAATGATCGGTCCGTGCTCTTTCTCCCAATAATCCAGAAAGACGCCTAGCGCCGCGGAGGCTTCCGCGCGCGCTGACTTGCGCCGGGGAGATGCAGCTGCCTTTGTCCGTAACCGCTTGGCATCGGACACGTTTGGTTTGACCTTGAGCCTCCGGTCGATCACCGGCGGCGGGATACCCGCAAGCACGTCCCGTGCGGCGACGTACCGACGCTTGCTGCCCTTCTTGCTTCGAGATTTCATAGCCGGATTATAGTCTAGGGTGGGGTTGATTTTCGACGGACCACCCGCCTCATCGGACGCGTCCTCACTGGTGACTGGCAGACATGGGTAAGGCCAAAACGCCGGTTACCATTCGCCCCGGCGATGCTCGGATACCCAACGATACATGCCAAGGACATGGAGCGTGTGCATCGTGTCAAAGGCGGTCCAGTGCTTCACTTCATCGCTGAAGTGGAGCTAGTCAGGTTGGAAGCTACTGTTAGCCCGACAGCACTCACGCCTTCCTGAACAGCGTCGCGAAGTCCTGCTTGTGCTCCTTGGACGATCCGAGGGCGTCGATGTCAACCGCGTAGTTCGCTGCTGTCAGCAGGCGCTCTATCAACATCTCATCGCCACCTGGGGTCACCTTGGGGCGAAAGATGGCGTTTTTTTCTTCCGGCCCATAGTCGTTGATTTGGATCATTTCATCGAATGGCACAAAGCCTCGGCCTGGATAGCTCATTCCATCTCCACAGGCTCGCTGCGAGATGCTTTCGACGCGCACCTGGCATTTGCCTTCGTTGCACGTCACCTTCACATTTTCCACACGCTTTTCACCTTCTGTAACAGGCACGAGGATGGAAAAGGAGACAGCGTTGTGACCATCAATAAACTGCTGACCAAGCGAGGGTTTTGACTCTGCCCTGCACGCCGTGGAGTTTAAGACTCCACATATAGCAATGGCAGAAATGGTTAAGCGCAATTCGGCCTCCTTCAACTGACCTCCTTCTGGTCGGCCAGCCATGGTACCGCAAGCCATGAGCGTCTGTTCCCGGGAGACCATTTGGCCTGGCTGGATGCCTTCACCTGGCCGACTACGGACCACCGTAGAGGCCCCGACCATACGATTTGGTGACAGAGCTTTTCTAATAGTCCTCAGCTCCATCAGCCAGGACTTTATTGAGGGTTCTACAAATTTCGGCCCACGACCAAGGCGTGAACGCCGCGTGGCCCTCCGCGCGCGAGTCGACGCCGACGTCAAGTCGCCGCACGCTGCCGTGCGGGAGCCGTGCATGCGTGTGGCCATGAAGCATATAAGCCCCTTTCCCGGCTTTTGGCCACGTTAAGAGGGGGTAGTGACACATCACGACCGGCTGCCATTTGAGCGAATCAATGTGCAAGTCCGGTAGAATTTTGTCGAACAATTTTTGGAGCGAGGGTTCTGTGCGGATCAATTTGTCGTGATTGCCAAGCACCAACCGCTTCCTCCCATTGAGTCGATGCATGATGTTGCGAGCCAGAGCGACATCGCAGAAGAACATATCACCCAGGCAGTACACCACATCGTCGTGCTGCACACGAGAATTCCAGTACGTTATTATCGATTCATTCATTTCTTTGACGTTGTCGAACGGACGCTGGCAATATTTGATGATATTGTCGTGACCGAAATGTTGATCCGCTGTGAAGAAAATATTCATCGCTGACGATTCTTGTGTTTGCACCAACTATCCCACAGCGTCGTGTACCAGCGCCCGCGTTCGATACGTCAGAGCCATACATGCGCATCGATTAGCGTATCGACTGGTTCCATCCCGGCGTGGGCATTCGCTGCAAAAGGCCAGTCTCGAAATGTCTCCAGCCCACTCGCCTTTATAGCTCATCGTGATTACTCGGGCTGATGCCGGCCCTTCTGTCGTTCATTGAATAGCTTATCCAGCTGCTCGAACAATGCATCGGTGGCGAGAGAGGGTCCCGATGAGTCGCTTTCACTCGAAAATTGCTGTGCTCGATCCGCGTTGATCTCGGCTTTGCATCGCAGAGTCTCCACGTCTTCGCTCGTATCGCTCATGAAGCCGGAGGGAGCCGCGTGAGCGAAAACGCGATACGAGGCCAATCCGTAGATGACCCGTTCGTCCGCCTCTTCCGGTTCTTCTTGTACGCGGGCAATGCTCTTCATCTGTCCATCGCAGAAGCGGGCTCGATACTCCGCCCATCGGAAATCTTGAGCAGACCGGGTGGGGTAATAATAGAACTCTAGGTACCCGTCACATTCCAGGTCACGGCCATATGCGTCGATCAATCGGCCGGCTTTGGTGATCCGGTATCGAAATAGAAACGGTTCGGGGAAGGCTTTGGTTTGAAAGCAGGCCCCTGGCGGCACATCGGTATCTGGCAATTCAGCGTCACAAAACAGTTCGTCATACATGCCCACGTCTAATCCCCCATCCGGCTTCGCCCACCTTGAAAACTCGAGACGTCAGCGGAACCCAATCATCAATGTGATCGTGTCTTTTGGCGCTTAAAGAAATATTGACCCGTATAATCGGGGTCCCTCACTAGGCCGCGCAATCGCAGCATCGCTTCTTCAAACTCTGTAACAAGCTTCTTCGGGGCCGATCGGTTTGTCGGCTTGACCTGCCAAATCTGATTGCACTCCACGCACCCAGTCAAGCAGGCGTCTCGTTCGGAAATGGAACAATGCCGATCGGGCGAGGAGTCGCAATGAGGACAAAATCGGCTATCTTTTCTTTCATTGCTCAACAGAGGCTTGGTTTCATGCCGCTTTGGATAACTGGCTTGCCTTAAACTCCTCCCAAGCATTCGCGATAGCCGCCTCGTTCGGAATGCCGGGGCCATTGATGACTGCACCAACAAAGCGCCTCTTGTCCTCGACACTCAGCCGCTTGTGGTCACGACCACCCCAATAGCGCTTGGTCGCGCAAATCCGACCCCAAAAAATCGCCTCCCGCGCGGGTGTCCAAGATGGATACTCCAAAAATAGCTTGAGGCGACGCAACCACTCTTCAGGCGCCCATGTGTCTCGGGCCACTTGCGTGCCGCCGTCTTCCTGGTCGGCTCCGATCCACGCCCCTCCATGCTCAATACGTTCCATGCCCATTTGAATAATGGCGCGCTGAATTACAGAGGAAAGACTCTCGTCGTGAAGCCTCGCCATCACTTCCAGATAGTGTCTGGCGGGGCCAGTTATTCGCGCGGTAACGAACTCGGTACGACGCTTATCGGAAGGGGTCTTTTTTTCATGAGCATCGCGTTTCATGGAACGCATCATACAGGATGTGCGTGTGTAATACAATCCGTATGTTTGTGACACAATGCCACGAATTGTGATGTTTAAAATGCGATAATTGATTTGTGAATGAACGACACGGTCTCTAGCGAGAGGGTGCGTGCTTTCACTGAATAACAAAAACAAAAACCAAGGATAAGTATGTCACGCACAATTCGACTTTCCGCCCCAAGGGGCAAACGTTCAGGCGAGGATGATGATTCTCTAGGCGATCTAGTAATGCTGAAGCGCTACTGCGCAGCTACTGGCGATACGCCGCACGCGGTGCACGGCCGTCGCCGCAAGGGCCAGTGGATTGATGGCGTGCATTGCTACGTGAAGTCAGGCCGCCGACTTTGGATTAACACCATAGAGGTAAAGAAATGGATCATTCAAAACTAGTGGACTCGGACTTGCCGCGCGGAGTGAATATTCGACAGTACCCCTCCGGAAAAGCCCGAGTGCAGATTGCGTTCACCTACAAAGGTAGAGAATGCCGCGAAACACTCAAGGGCATTAAGCCCAACAGATCCGGGATTGCCGAAGCCACACGGCGTCTTGAAGCAATTACCGGTGCATTGGAACGAGGTACTTTTGATTACGGTCGAGAGTTTCCCAACTCAAAGGCGGCTCGACGCCTAGACGGCATCTCGAGCACGATAACCGTGAGCGAACTTATGGACGAATACCTGCAGAAGCGTGATGGGATGATTCGACGAAGCACGCTCACTGCGTATCGTTCAATGACCGAGACGCGCATCAAACCTGCACTGGGGAACAAGCTCGTTCGCGACATAACGCTGTCAAAAGTCGTCGGGTGGCTCGCCTCCGGCGACTTGGAAGGCTTATCGCTCAAATACATCCGGAATCTGATAACGCCCTTGCGGCGGGCACTGTACTTCGCCGCCCACCGCGGATACATCGAGGATAATCCAATTCCCTCCAAGGACCTTGACATCAAGAGCGAAGTACCGAAGAAGCACTGGGGAACAGGCAATAAGGCCGATCCACTAACGCGATCCGAGGTCACCAAGTTTCTTGCTGCGTGTTCCGAACCGCAAGTCCGCAATCTCTTTCAATTCGCTTTTGCAACGGGACTTAGGACCGGAGAATTGATTGGACTGCGTTGGAAGGACGTCGATTTCGATCGCCGAGTCATTCGCATCGAATCAACGATTGTCAGATCGATTGAAGGAGACCCTAAAACGAAAAAAGGGGGGCGAACGGTGGACCTCCTCCCCGAAGCAATGGAGGCCTTGATTGACCAGATGGACTACACGAGACATAAGTCGCGCGTTTTCTGTCACCCGGTGACTGGCCTTATTTTCAAGAATTCCGACGAAGTCCGCGATCTATGGATACCCGCTATTAAACAAGCGCAGATCCGATATCGGCCGCCCAAACAGACTCGACACACGTATGCATCTACGCGCATCAGCGAAGAATCGGGCATCAATTTGTTCTACTTGGCGGATCAATTAGGCCACGAGGGCACAGATATGATTAATCGGCACTACGGCAAATACATTCCTGGAGCAGGCTCGACGACCTTCAACAGATCACGTTCTGGCGGGGCGGATCCCGTCAAACCGACGATTCCGCGGAAAGCCCGCGCGCCGGTCGAGGACTACAGGCGAAAGAATCCGTAGGGGGCAGAGCTAGGTTAATACGCTCGAAATATTTTGTGACTGTCCGACTTGAGTGGCCGTCGAACTGGCTGCCGGACACCTCATTAGAAAATTCCGCGCGCTCACGAGAACCCAGCATCGAAGTGGCCAACCGGGCGTAGATTTGGGGCGTGCGCGACGCGATTCACCGCGCGCGATTTGCGTGTAGTTTCTTAAACAATAAAAACAAGGACATCAAAATGTCTGCTCTGAATAGAATTGACGACAGATTCGAAATATGCTCTGCCGGAGTTCCATCATCTGGGGGCCTGCGAGCCGGCCCCGTGCTTGATCGCCTGCCAATCGAGCGGGTGCTAATGCAACCGTGTCCTGAAGCGAAGTTTGTGCTGCCGGGCTTGATGCCCGGCATGGTGGGAGCCATCGCGGGTCCAGGCGCTGCCGGCAAGACCATGCTCCAGTTGCAGGTCGCCGTTGATATCGCATTGAAGCGGGCGCCGGTGGGTGGTCTCTTTCCCGCGGCTTCGCGAGCCCTTCGGGTCGCGTTTGTTTCGGGCGAAGAGACCGAAATGACTTGTGGGCGCCGCCTGCACGCCATCATCGACAACCTACTCGAGCCGTTGCTGCCGCTCGACCGGCCAGCCGCCCGCGCCGACATGGCCTTGCAAATTGATGAACACTTCGACCTCTATGCGGCGAGCGGCATTGACGTCTCCCTGCTGCGGCGAGGAGTCCGGACACCAATGCTGGGAGATCTTCGTGCGAGGCTCGATGGGTTTGACATCGTGTTTTTCGAGACACTGTCTCGGATGCATGACGGGGATGAGAATTCCGCGACAGATATGGCCGCCTTGGTCAATGCGCTTGAATGGCTAGCCCAGTCGACCGGTGCGGCAGTCGTTGTCACGCACCATACCTCGAAGTCGGCTGAATTTAATAACATGAGCGACTCAGCAAACGCCGCGCGGGGTTCATCGGCGTTTGTGGACAACATTCGGTGGTTGGCAAATCTCTTTGTCATGTCGAAGGACGCTGCCGCCGAGCGAGGATTGGAGGAATCCGCACGCAAGTCGTTTTTGAGATTCGAAATCACGAAGGCCAATCACATGGCACCAACTCCGGCACGCTGGCTAACGCGGCGCTCAGGCGGCGTCTTGGCCGCCGATCCGGTGTTTCGTTCGTCAACTCGAGGCAGCGCCCGTTCGTCGCGCAGAGCGCACGAATATGAATAACCAACTTCCCGACATTTACTATGATCCGCTTCTTGGCGTAAGCAATCTCTTTTCCGAACGTTGCCGCTTTTCGAAACCGAGCCCGTATACGATTGGCAATAACGAGGCGTCACGTTCGCGGCTGCAGATACACTCGCCGAACCCATTGTCGGCCTGGGACCAGTCGGCATTCATGGCGGCTGTTGCGGCAGCAATGGCCTCTTCGGTAACAATCGATGCGGCCAACACAACACGGCTGGGTCGTGCTCTTTGGGACAGTTTGCGCGTTTCGAACGCTGCGCTTGCGCCCGGTTCGGCCCTCGCATCCTGTTCGCAGCGTCACATAGAGCGTTTGGCAGGTCTTCGCAAGTCCGGTGGCCATACCAACGTCCGGCTAGTTGAAGCCTTGGAGAAGCTCGCCTGCGTCGAATGCCACTTTGTGCAGGCTCCCGTTGCCTGGTCCGCCCAGCTAATCTCTTGGATGCAAGATGACAATGGTGTTCATATTGCGCTTCACCCTCACATCTCTCGCGTTGTGCGAGGTGTCGCACAACGAAGCCCAAGTAGAAGTCGGTACACGGTGCTGTCGCTCAAGGAGCGCTATTCGCTCAAGGACCCAGTCGCGCGACTTGTTCACGCGTGGCTTTCGTCTTGGTTACGCCGCTACGGGACCGGCTTGAGGACAATCTCTCTGGAGAAACTGGCCGATCACGTGTGGGGCGATACGTTGAATGCCCGCAGCGAGAAACAACGTATGAACCGACTACGCGCTGCTCTCTCGGACGTCGGCGAGCTTCCCGATTGGATGCTTGCATTCGACGGCGACGACGTACTCATCCTACGGGGCAAACTGGCACTTCCTGCCGACTCGAGTACCCCAGTAAAGGTTACTGCGGACTCGAGCGTCGGCGCCGCGGAACTGAGTCCAGCAGAGGTAGATTTGTTACTGACAAATCAACCTATTGCAGATGATCACGCCTTGTTCCAGGACTACCAACTAGGAGCCTAGATTCCGTCTCTCCTCTTGTGGGGCGCCACTCTAGGCGGCGCCCCCCCTTCATTTAATGTGCTTGCCACTATTCGCTGTGCCGACTACCGCAATACCGCCGCTCGAATTGAACCCGCACTACGTATCTCGAAAGCACACGCCGTTTCGTGCCGGTTGCGAATCCGTAAACCCTCCAGATTCAACGATAGCGACGCGTTTCATAATGAAGCAGGGCGCCACCGCCCATCTAATAACCGATATCCCGGCTTCTCGCTCATTAAATCGATTTCTGCTTGGCGCTCGTTGCCTCAAGCGCGAGATGCAGTAAAGGTCTCACCTTTCCTGGGACTCTATCTAGTGAGTCAGGCGGATAACTAGGGAGTCGCTACACACGCTGCGAGCAATAATGCCGCCTTGTGTTTAATGAGATGTCGACCTACGGTTTTGGAGACCGCTGCTCTATCTTTGAGTGGCTGATACGTGTACAAAGTCCGGAATGTAGCCGCTAAAACGGCGTTTTTCACATATTATGGCACTTTCTCATTATTTCGAAAAAACTCCGCATAATGAACGCTCGCAGCGGGGAGATCGGAACAAACGCACGGCTCGGTCAAGGAGAAGAGCCGTGTCTGCGAAAGCTATCCGCTTCAATCAGCTGAAGCCACTACTGCCCGAACGAGCGGGACAACCCGACTGGCCTACCCTGGCGTCAATCCCAAACTGCGATACCGCCCTGGCGGATTTTTTGCGAGAGCGAGATCTTGCAGGAGACGACCTCGTCGGGGAGGTTCTCCGCGACGGTTTCGACGTCGCGCTCGAATCGCACAAGCAGGCTCTTCGAAACGAAGGTCGGAAAGCGAGCTACATCGGTAACCGGGCCTCGGCGATGCGGCATTGGCACCTCCTGGTGCGCGCTCTCGATCATGAAGGAGCTGCAATAGATGGCACTGTTACGCCGCTTCAGAAGGCACTGCGGGTGCTATTCGCGGACGGGACTCGCAAGCTGACACCTACGGCAAGGGCTGCGAGGATCTCCTGGGCGACCTTGAAGGACTGGCTCGATGGCCGCGTTCCGCGTCCAGGCATGGAGGACCAACTGGAGCGCCTTGAGCGGGAGTGCAACAAGCCGCCGAACTCGCTAATCGACCTCCTGCCGTATCGCCCGAGGCGACGCGCCTGTGGAACCACTATCGAGCAACAAGCGAACGCATTTCAAAAGAAAATGAAAAGGCTCACAGCCGACAAATATCGTCTCAATAACGATAGCATCCCCCCTGTAGTCCGATCAGAGTGGCGCAAATTGCTCGAGTACAGAACGGGTGTCAAGGACTCCACCGCTCCAGTGGTTTCCGGCAAGACGCATCTCTCTAATGTTGTCGCAAAGGCTCGTTCGGCTGCTGACAAAGTTGCCGCAGGTGATAAGTCCGTCACCAAGGTTTGGCGACTGCGCGAACTATGGGCCGATGAACCCGTCGTCAACGAAAGGAACGCTCTGTTTATTATCGACGGGCAATTCTGCCCGACCGCCGATTTGGAATGCGAGAAAGTCAAGTCGTACCTGGGTTGGGCGATGCTGCAGAAGCGCCGAGGCGGCGCCGGTCTCAAGAAACATGCGCTGACGCTCGGCCTATTCGCGAATTATAAACTCCTAGCCGACTACTTGAGCTGGATGATCCACCGCTCAGAATCGATCAACTACGGCCACAAGAACTTCTGCGCTTTCGCGCTAAGTTTGCTGAATCCCAAATCTGGATTCCTTCCTCGGCAAGCGGCGATCGGAAAACGTAGTCGCATTGGTAATCAAAAGGCGTGGAAAGTACGCTGTAAGGCGGTGTACGCCCAGCTCCAAGCCTATAAGGCGGTGCTCGCATCTGAAGTTCGGATGAGCCGCGATCCGAAGAAGCAGCTGAAGCTCATCCTCGAACGCCCGGCGCCCCTCGAAGCTTTCGCCGAAGGAGTGAGCCGCCTCCTTTCGACGCGGCCTACCACGGGCGCCCGCCAAGAGATTCTCTGGGCCCGCGACGTGTTGCTGCTCATGCTACCGATGTCCAACCCGCTACGTTTGGAAAACCTGCGATCGCTGACCTACCGCGCTGACAACACCGGTCACCTGCGAAGGGAGAAAAATGGCAGTTACCACATATTCATCGACCGACGTGAGTTCAAGAACATTCACGGTGCCGCGAAGGACAACGACTACCATCAAGACGTTGACCCAAGTGTCTGGCCATTTCTCGATCGATTTCTGAAGACCTATCGCCCGCTGTTCAAAAACTCGAGCGATCATGTGTTCGTCTCATCCAGGGCTCGCGGTGGTCGCTGGACTGACGACGCTATGGGTAAGCATTATAAGAAACTCACCCAAAGATGGGTTTCCGATTGTCCATTCGGCACCGGACCGCACGGAATTCGGCACGTTGTAACGACACAGTGCACCCTGGACCGCCTGAGCGACGCCGCGATTGCGGAACTGTTGCACGACGATGTGGCGACGATGAAAGGTAGCTACACCCATACAAACGGAGCGCTCGCGAACAAAGGCCGCACCTCAACGGTGACCCCAATTATGGGCAGGATCCGAATTAACTTCTCTCAAACTCCAATCAGGTCATGACCGTTGATTGACGATCTACCGCTGAAACCCCGTTGAAAGAACCAGCGAGCTAAGCGACGATACATTTGATGGTGCAAAATACGGCGACCCAGGAAGCGGAGGTCGACGGGCGCTGCTATAACCATGACAAAAGGTGTCTACATGCCGGAGGAGCAGTTTCTCGCACTCGCTAATGCGCGTTATGGGAATCGGTACATTTACGACATGAGGCACTACCACGGCTCCTCCGTGCCGATCTCGATCATCTGCCCTGCGCATGGATCATTTCGTTGCTACCCGCACAACCACGTGGGAGCACATGGCCAGGAATGCCGTGTCTGCAGGCGAGAACGACGCGCTCGCGGAATAACGCGTGGCTGCGTTTACCTTCTTTACGGTGTGAATTCGAATGGCCAACCGCTCGCCAAAATCGGGCACACGGAAAATACCTACGCTCGATTCCCCAGTCATGATTCTTCTGATCAGGTGAAGTACACCTTGCAACTCGAAGTCCCGCAGCTCACTTATAAGCAACGAATAGAATTGGAAAATCGCCTAAAGGCGGGATTCAACAAACTACGGCGGCCGGTCAGACACCGCCGAGAAGTTTTCGTGTTGTCCCGCAATGTCGCGGTGAAACTTTTTAGAAACATTGTTCAACGTTGGCGCGAGCAGAGCGGCCGCTTAGGAGCGCGATGAGCTAGAACCTCCTGCGGTGCTCGATACGGACACTCCGCGGTCGAAGCAAAAAGCGAAGCTGACCCTCCCTACCAAGGGGCATGCTCTAGTTGTAGACGGTGTTATTTGTAATAGCGCGATATAGAGCGAGCGCAACATGAGTACAGAAGCCTTCGCCATACTTCACCAATCGCCGCTCAAATTCGGGGCATTTACAGCGCCAACCATAACAGTACCCACCCTCCCGAATTTCGCCAGAAGTAACCAGGAAACCTTCAATGAGATATTCAAGCACCTGCACACGATAATTTAATACATCGCGGCCCACCGCAATTGAATCTTGCGCGTTCGTCCAAATTAGATTTCTTTTATCTCAGCTAATATCCCCAATTTCAGATATGAACAATTGACAATCATGTTTGCGCCCACTGCGCCGAAAGGGCCTCGGCCTGTCGCAATACCGTCTGTACCGCTGCATCCTGAAGATCTGGCGGATAGCCATGCTTACGCAGAATTCGTTTTACCAGCACCCGCATTCGCGCGCGCGCAGTCTCTCGATGTGCCCAATCCACCGTGACGCTGCCCTTAAGGCTGACCAGCAACTCGTGGGCGATTACCTTCAAGGAATCGTTTCCCATCAACTCAGTCGCACTCTCATTTTCGGCCAGCGCATCGTAAAATGCGATTTCGTCTTGCGACAACCCCTCATCTTCGCCTCGCCTGCGCGCCGCCCGGACATCTTTGGCAATGGCTATTAGCTCCTGCAACACTTCCACTGTGCTGACGGCGTTCGTGTGATACCGAGCGATAGCCGACTGCAGCCGCTCCGAGAAACGCTTGGTCTCGACGACATTGGTTTTGCCGCGGGATCGAATCTCATCGTTCAGGAGCCTGCGCAATGCGTCAAACGCCAGGTTTTTCTTCGAGAGCTGCTGAATTTCCGCAAGAAACTCATCGGACAATATTGAGATGTCAGGCGTGGTGATCCCGGCGGCGGCGAGAATATCTACGATCTCCGTAGAAACGACGGCACGATCCAAAATCTGCTGAATCGCAAATTCGCGGTCAGCTGAGGTCTTTCCAGCGATCTCCGCCGATTTGCCGAGGGCGGCTCGAACGGTTTGAAAAAAACCCACATCATCGCGAATTGCGCGCGCCTCGTCACTGGCCGACGCAAGAGCGAAGGCCTTGGTCAAGGACAGCACAGCGTCCTGGTAGCGGCGGTTTTCCAGACGATTGACATCTTCGTCAGTCGCCCGAGCGGCGGCTTCGTGTTGTCTGTCGAGTATCCATTCGATTGCCTCCGCAAGCACGATCAGTCGCTGCCGGGCCGTTCCTTTAAGCCCTCGCGCATAATCAAACCCGTGATACATAGCCTTCACGACTTCGAATTTCTCAAGAAGCATGGCGACCGCTTCGGCTTCGTTAATGCCCGCCTGACGCTGATCCGCACCAGAATATTGACCCAGTGCATTCTTGAGATTCTGTGCAATTCCAATGTAGTCCACCACAAGGCCGGCGGGCTTGTCGCGGAAAACCCGATTGACGCGCGCGATCGCCTGCATGAGTCCGTGGCCTTTCATCGGTTTGTCTATATACATCGTGTGCATTGAAGGCGCGTCGAAGCCAGTCAGCCACATATCGCACACGATCACTAGTTGCAGCGGGTCTCTCGCGTTCTTTGCACGTTTGGCGAGTAGGTCCCGCCGCCCTTTTGTACCAATGTGAGGGTGCCAGTCCTGCGGATCTGCAGCACTTCCCGTCATTACAATCTTGATCCTGCCGTCCTTATCGTTGTCGCTGTGCCAGCTTGGCCGAAGGGCTACTATCATCTGATACAGTGCTACGCAGATCCGGCGGCTCATGCACACAACCATTGCTTTGCCATCAAGCGCCGCGACCCGATCCTCGAAGTGGCGAATCAAATCAGCGGCGACCATTGCAAGCCGCTTTTCGGAGCCAACGAGCGCTTCCACAGTAGCCCATTTGCGCTTGATTCGTTCTTGCTCGGTAGTCGCCTCGTCTTCTGTGAGTTCGTCGATCTCGGCGTCGATCTTCGGCTTTTCCTCATCTGGGAGTTCGATCCGAGCGAGCCGGCTTTCGTAGTAGATCGGCACGGTCGCACCGTCTTCGACGGCCCGGCTGATGTCGTAAACGTCGATATATTCGCCGAACACAGCCGGCGTGTTCACGTCGTCTTTTTCGATTGGCGTTCCAGTAAAGCCGATGAAGGACGCGTTCGGAAGAGCGTCCCGGAGATACTTTGCAAAGCCATAGGCAATCTCGCCGGTCTTTTGTTCGATCTTCGCGCGAAAGCCATACTGGCTGCGGTGCGCTTCATCAGCGATTACCACGATGTTTCGCCGATCAGACAACATCGGATAGATCATTTCACCAGTCGCCGGCGAGAATTTCTGAATTGTCGTGAAAATGACGCCGCCCGATGCACGGCTGAGGGCCGACTGAAGATCCTCGCGGCTATCGGCTTGAATCGGAGTTTGCCGCATTAGGTCACGGCACATAGAGAACGTGCCGAAGAGCTGGTCGTCCAGGTCATTGCGGTCCGTAATGACCACGATTGTTGGATTTTCGAGCTCTGGGTGGCGCACAAGCTGTCCGGCATAAAATGCCATCAGGAGGCTCTTGCCTGACCCTTGCGTGTGCCAGATCACACCAACCTTACGATCTCCTTGTGGCGCCGAGGCCTCGACGGTCTTCGCGACCGCGTGTCGCACGGCGTGAAATTGGTGATAGCCCGCAATAATTTTTGCTAGCCCAGAGTCTGTTTCACCAAAGACCGTGAAATCATGCAAAAGATCGAGCAAACGGCGTTTGTCAAAGATGCCTTCTAGCAGGGTATTGAGTTCCGGCTGGCCTTTGGCAGCAATAACTTTACCGTCCGTCGTCCGCCAGGGCATAAACCGCTCTTGGTCGGCTGTGAGCGAACCTACCCGCGCAGTCAAACCGTCCGACGTCACCAGAACCGCATTCGTGCGGAACAGAGACGGTATCTGCGCCTTGTAAGTTTGCAGCTGATTATGTGCACCTTCGAGAGTCGCGTTCTCATTGCCGGGAGCTTTGAGTTCAATCACAGCGAGCGGAAGCCCGTTGAGGAATACCACGACATCAGCGCGCCGGTTGATGCGGCCCTCAATCACAGTGAACTGGTCAGTGGCGAGCCAGTCATTTGCGATCGGATTATCAAAATCGACTAGGCGGACCTTGTCGCCTCGGATGGTACCGTCTTCAGTGTAAAACTCCACATCGACGCCTTCGACCAGCAACTTGTGAAGACGGCGATTCTCCTCCACAAGCGTTGGCGTTTCCGCGGCCAATACCTTTCGTAGCGCATCTCCGCGCGCCTCGTACGGTATCGACGGGTTTAGCTTATCAATCGCCGAGACAAGGCGCTTGACGAGCACGACATCGGCGTACGATTCCCGCTCGGGAGATTTCCCATCAGGGCCGATTACAGAATCCGACGCCACCGCGTAGCCAAGATCGCTCAATTGATCGAAGACCAACTGCTCAACGGCGGCTTCGGAAAGATAAGCCATTAGCCGTCCCCCGCATCTTGACGTGTTGTCGCTTTCGCTTCAAGACAAGCGTTTAAGACGAGCTTGTACGCCTCGCGATCAGTTTCGAAGAGAATTTGCGACACGGCCGTTGCAATCTCAATTTCATCCCGGGGATTCGGGCCTGGAAGAATAATGAAAATATGAGGGACACCATCTTCGTCTACTTCGGCGCGGAGACTGGCAAATTCGTCGATGATGTTGTTCGTCGCCTTAAATCGCTCATAGGGCTCCTTACTCAATACGGCGTCGAGTTCGCGTTCAAGATAAGCCTCATGCAGAAAGGTCACGATAGCATCGGCAGCCAGTAAGGATGCACGACGGTGGTGCGTCGTGAGCTTCGAGATAAAGCCGTCCTTTCCGTGGCTGACTGTTCCGGACGTGTTGCGCATTTCGCCGAGAGTCGTGGTCAATTTGTGGTGCTGGGAGATCATTTTCTTGAATGAATCATCCCGAATTTCGCTGAGTTCTAGCACGCGCACAGCCGCGCTAACCCACGCGCCAAAGGCCGGATTGTCCTCCTGAGGTTTGACTGGACTTGCAGGATTGTCGAGACTGTCAACGATGACTCGACAGGCACACTCCACCAGAGCTTTGGCCGCATCGATGCAGGCGTCGCTGTCATCGGAAAACTCTCGCTCCAAAGACTCGAATGTATGCTGCAACATCTGAGCATGATTCCAGTACGTGCAAAAAGCTCTGATTCCCGGATACCAGTCGGCGCTCAAGGGGTTCCCTCTATGATTGCCTCGGCTACTTTAGTGCGAACCTCGCCGGACATTAGCTTTGGAAGAACGAGGTCACGCAATGCGCCCACCGCGCGAGTCTCCCGTTTATTTTCTACAATTCGCGTATAGAGTGGTTGCACAAGATTGTTAAAGGTCGACAACACGCCCGTGCCTGGCAAGACAACTGTAAAGCGTTCGATGTCATTTTTCCCGAGATGAATGACCGTTGTGGCGATTTCTGTGGCCTCGACGTGAGCAAGCAACGCAATAATGCTGTTGCGGACAAAAGCCGATGAATACCCAGGCTTCGGCGCAAAGACGCAAACTCGTTGGTTAAGCCACGCGTCTGCGCCGCCCCAAAGATAGGCGCGGAATTCTCCGTCCATTCCTACTACTACGTCACCCGCACTAACTTTATAGCCTTTGGGATGAATCTCCGGCGTCCAAACGCCCGGGGTCTCATGCGGGAGGTCCCGGATGCGTATTAACGGCTGACCAATCTTGGTCGAGTTGAATTGAGAGGACGCAAACGGGGCGCCATAGATTACTTCAGCTATTTCGTATATGGATCCTATTGTCCATCCGTGTGGCCTGCCGTCACCGTTGAGATGATCGGGGAATAGGGACCAGACGTCGCGGGCAAGGTATGCCGGCCGGCCTTCCTGCTTGGCACGTGTCGGACCAAAATCGACAAACCAATCCTTAAATATCGCCCGCGCCGCCGCTTCTAACGTTTCGTTCATGCGCCGACTTAGCTCGATCTTATCCTCCAAAGTGCTAAGAATATCGGTAATTGCAAGCTGCTCGGTCAGCGACGGGGCTTCAAATGAAAACGATCGAATGATTCCTTCGTTTAAATTCGGCATCGTCGCGCCGATTGCATGAAACTTGAACCATTCCACAGATCTCGGATTTGCGAGGACATGCGATAGAAAATCTGCGTCAACCACTTCATTGTTTCGGGCGACTCGAAGTCGAATTGCTCCAGTACCGCAGATAAAGCCCACTTCAGGCGCGCGTACAACGCCAATATGCCCTGTCGCTTGCACGCCCCGGCGGGCGAACAAGATGTCACCTACTTCTAGCCGATGGCGCGCTAACTCGTCGGCCTTGCGAGCTGAAATCATCGGAAGTACTGACCGATCTATCCGTCGATTTCGGATCGCCTCGGTTGGCACAATGGGGATTCCTTGATCTAGGTAGTCATGTGCATGCAACTGGGTCCCGAACGGTCCAGTCTGCAGTTCGGCTATCCCGGCGTCGCAAAGTTCGCCGATTGTGACCAGTCGCCGTTCATTCACCATAGCCTAGCTCTTTAAGCATAGCGGCAATCCTGTGATCCAATTCGGCCCCTGTCGCTTGGTGAGCACGCAGGTTGTCGGAAAGCCGCTTCATCGTCTCCTCAAACGGCAAATCGTCGTCCTCAATGTCCGCGGTACCAACGTAGCGCCCAGGCGTAAGAACAAATCCGTGACTCTTAATCTCATCTATTGACGATGACTTGCAGAATCCCGGTATGTCTTCATACGAGCCCGATGTTAGCTCGCCTCGCCATCGATGATAGGTGTGAGCGATCTTGTCTATATCTGCTCTCGAAAACTCTTTTCGTGTGCGATCGACCATATGGCCAAGCTTGCGCGCATCGATGAAAAGGACCTCCCGGCACCGATCCCGCAGCTTCACATTGCCCGCAATACCGTTAGATTTGTCGCGGGCCAAGAACCATAGGCAGACTGGAATCTGCGTCGAGTAAAAGAGCTGACCAGGCAATGAGATCATGCAATCAATCACCCCCGGGCCGCCGTCGACGCCCTCAATCAGCGCTTGACGGATCGCGTCTTCGCCGCTTTGGGTAGACGACATCGAGCCATTGGCAAGCACCACACCAGCTGTTCCGGTCGGCGCAAGGTGGTGCAGGATGTGCTGAATCCATGCGAAATTAGCGTTGCTCGACGGAGGAATACCATATTTCCAACGAACATCCTCTCGAAGTCGATCGCCGCCCCAATCGGAGATATTGAAAGGCGGGTTCGCGAGAACGAAATGTGCCTTCAGATCGCGCAGCTCATCCTTGTGAAAACTGCCTTCGCTGTTCCATTTGATGTCGGCGTCTATACCTCGTACAGCAAGGTTCATTTTGCATAAACGCCACGTCGTATAGTTTGACTCCTGACCATAAATGGCAATGTCCCCGACGCGGCCTTCATGCTCCTGAGCAAATTTTTCGGATTGGACAAACATTCCGCCCGAACCGCAGCACGGGTCATAGACGCGTCCCGTGTAGGGCTCCAGCATCTCGACCATGACTCTCACGACGGAGCGCGGCGTATAGAACTCGCCGCCGCGCTTGCCTTCCGAGCCGGCAAACTGGCCAAGGAAGTATTCATATACTCGGCCGAGTACATCTCGCGCCTCGCCCTTCTCTTGACCAAGCGTTATGCCGGAGATTAAATCAATCAGCTCCCCGAGCATGACTGCGTTAAGGGCCGGCCGTGCGTAATCCTTGGGCAGAACCCCCTTCAGAGTTTCGTTACGCTTCTCGATAGCGATCATTGCCTCGTCAATCAGCTTACCGACAGTAGGCTGCTTCGCATTCGCCCGGAGATTTGACCAGCGAGCCTCTGCCGGTACCCAGAAGACATTCTCTGCGGAATACTCATCGGGATCCTCAGATGGCTTCGTTACACCTTTGCCAGAGAATTCCGTGTCGTCTTTCAGAAGTACGGCTCGTCGCGCTTCGAAACTATCTGAGATATGCTTTAGAAAGATCAGGCCTAGTGCGACGTGCTTGTAATCAGACGGTTCCATGTTGCCGCGTAGTTTGTCGGCAGCCTTGAATAGTTCAGCCTCGAAACCTAGATTGCCCCCATTGCCGTTTGCGCCAGATTTGACGTCGACGTTGGATTTTTCTGTTTTCACTGTAGGCATTATTTCCCCACTTTATCTGCAGCAGGCCATAATCATAATTGGTGCATATTCCGGCCACGACACGAGATCAACTCATGCTCCCAGAGGTTGCGCTCGTCGCCAATCCAATCCCTAGTATCACCGTATCAGGGATGAGTCGAGCTTCCCTTTAAAGTCATCGTAATCTAGGCTTAGGTTCATAATCGTGACGACCGACGCCAATGTTCTCGAAGCCTCGGGCTTCCATTGTCTGCCGATTGTCTTCCGAAAGGCGGGGATGAAGATCAGTAGTCAAGGCTCTCGCGTTGCGCCGCATCAGCTTGCGAAGCTAAAAAGCCGCGACAAGCGCGGCTTCCCATGATGCTTTTGAAATGCTCGGGTTGATTACGCGCGCGCCTCGAATCCCTGCTCTCTTATGAGCCACAATGGAGCGGTCCGACGGTGGACGGAGCTACTTGTCTTAGTCGCAGGTTTGCGTTTTACAGTGCGCCGTTCGAATGGCTCTCCTACATAGGAACCGTACCAACGTTTTGCGTAACGCATAAGGGAGTCGCGCTGCGAAGCCAATTCCATAGTCTCAGGCTGCCGTATATAGACGTTTGCATTCCATTGCATTGCCAATTGATCAACGAGAGATTCGCTGTCGGGAATCTCTGCGAGCGCCGCAACCACATTGCGATCAAGAATCTCTATCCAGTCGGTAATTGATGCCCGAAAAGGACCCCACAAATTGTCGAGGCTCAATCCAGGGACAGAGCTTTTTGGCTCACGTCCAACGATTACCACGCGCCGCTCATGATTGGAATTCTCTTCCGCTAAAACACCAAATGGAATGGGTTCTTGCGGATGTTGTAGGTTCGGCTGATATTCAACATAGGCTCGCCTAACTATCCTGCCTTTATGCACCCTTGGTTTCTCCTGCGGTTTGACTCAGGGAAGCCATCCTGCGGCCGTAAAGGCCGATCGGAGCTTTCCCTTGCGTGCGATCAGACATTCTACGATGCGCTTTTTGTCATCCAGTGACAAGATTCCGGATTCGATGCCATGCACAATATCGGTAATCTTTTCATCGGTTAAGGCCTCGATCGCTGAAACAGCCAAGTCCAAGATTGCTTTATCACAATAAGTCCTGTCGATGAGCATCGGCGGTCCTGTAACTGCAATATCGGCCGCCAGGCGCCCAGGCTGGAATGCGGCGGCGAAATCTACAGAGGCCAATTCGTAGACGTAGGCTTCAATCCCGGGGCGCACTACAACATGATCATCCTTTTGATCGTCTACATTGCCGACCCAAGCGTGCAGAGCAAGCAAACCCGAGGCTTGCTTTCTTCCGGCCTCCATGGCCGGTGATACGTATTCCTCCGGGTAGTCGCGCTTGAGTTTCGGTATGTCAAAGCTCATTTCGCCCCATGAAATCGAGAATGCGACGTCCTTGCCATCAAACTTCTCTAGCCTTACTTCGGGCACATTAAGATTCACTGCTTTCGCAAGCCGGTATGCCAAAATTTCTTGATAGAAATATGCCCTCTTGGCGAGGCCGCATTCTCCTGTCTCCTCGCACTCGACGGGAACACCCGAACTCCCACCTCCCGGATTCGCAGGACGCCATCTCGTCGATTTCACCAACTTAGCCATATGCCGTTGTTCCTTCTGGCCCACCAGGAGACAACCCCGAGTGCAGGGCCTTCTTGATTGACCCGTGGGCGTGAGCCGATGAGGTCTAGTCTCGAATTTTGGTCATAATTCGCCTGTTTATACATACACTATCGAATTGCGTCATATTATGCACCTATCATATTGACAGGTCCAGGTACACCGGCGTAGTGTGAGGTTCCATGGGAGAGTAATGATGAGGGGCCCATGGGCAACGTAGTGCAATTTCGTCCTGATCCGCGGAAGGAGGCGGCGCCCACTCTTCGACAATTGGTCGAAAAAGTTAGAGAGCTTGCTCAGGATTCAGAAAACATTGGGTTCCTGAATCCGCATGTCCAGGAAAGGATGTTATTGCGCGGAAAAACAATGCGTGAAATTTTGGAGGTTCTTTCGAAAGGGGAAGGGGTGAAGGGGCCCGACTTGGGTGAGTTCGGGGATTACAGGATAAAATTGAGGAGGTACGTTTGCGGCAAACGCACGCAAGTCGTCGTAGCAGTCAGAGAACGTGACTTATCCGTCATCACGGTATTCTGACTGAAAGAGGAGTAGATCATGGAGAAAGGTAATTGGTATCACTACACTGAAAGTGGGTTAGATAATGTGTTCTTGGCAATCGGGGCCGGTGTACAGATCAAAGATCTTCCCTCTGGTAGACAAATAAACATCAAGGCAATTGATCAATTGCATGAGGTTATTGGAATCTCTTTGGCAAAAGAAAAGAAGAATTTGTCTGGTAAAGAAATTAGATTTCTTCGACAAGAGATGCTTCTATCACAGGGGAATCTTGCAAAATTGTTGGGTGTAACAGAGCAGACTGTTCACAGGTGGGAAACTGGAAAAGCCGATGTTCCGAAACCAGCGGAATCTTTAATCCGATCTCTTTATCTTGACCAACTCAAGATTGATGAAAACGGCAAAGATAAGATTTCGGTTCGTAAAACGCTTGAAAGGCTCGCTGATTTGGAAGATGAGGTAGATGTTCTACAAATGAAAATAGCCAATAAGAATTGGCATCTGCATAAATTGGCCGCGTAAAATTTACAGGGGCGGTGAATTCTCGCCGCCCCTGTTCAGCAAGCGTTTAGTTAACCGTTCAATAGGTCAATCGTAAGCGCATCGACGACAACATTGGCCTTACCGTTCCCACACCTCGATCTTGGGAATCGCACGCGTTTTTTTTGGAAAGTGCTGCGTGCGACGCTGCGCGCGAATTCTAGGACAATCTGGGACTAGCTAGGACAACTCGGCGTTCGCGAGAATTTTCCAAAATCCGCCGGTTTAAAACTCACAATCAACGAGTTACGAGCGTTTTCGTTTTCTCACGTTGCTCTCGTATTTTGGGATGTGGAGCGGGCGATGGGAATCGAACCCACGGCTCAAGCTTGGGAAGCTTGGGTATTACCATTATACGACGCCCGCGACCGAGCACGATTCTAGGCGCGTTCCACGCGAGCAGGCAAATCGGCCTTTGCAGAGCGACCGCCCTGTGACACGGCAAACAACACTGAATCGCAGTCTGGACTATCATTTGCCCGATGTGGGCGTTTCCGTGTAAACGCTTGCGCGGTATGCACGTTGATGCCGAGGGAGTCCCGGGGATCCATATGCAAATCAGGCCAAATCGACTCGGCATCGCGGCGGCGCTCATGGCCATCGCCAGCTCGAGCTGGGCTGGTATGCCTTACCCCAATCGGCAAACGCCGGCTCCCAGGGACCTGGGGGCACTGGCGGCGCAGGGCGATACCACCGACATCACGGTCACGCTGGCCCTGAAATTGCAGCACGCCGAGGCTGCCGGGCAGCTTCTCGAGGCGCTCTCCAATACGAAGAGCCCGAAATATCATCAGTTCTTGACGCCGGCACAATTCAAGGCCCAATTCGGCGCGTCGGACCAAGACATTGCAACGCTGTCGGCGCAACTTGCCG
>Ga0210394_10000858_pt1 | contig 55562 bp, 39 predicted proteins | sample IncBWC12MmetaG_FD_160121 | JGI IMG/M metagenome (GOLD analysis project Ga0210394, IMG submission 160121) | Forest soil microbial communities from Barre Woods Harvard Forest LTER site, Petersham, Massachusetts, United States - Inc-BW-C-12-M | ecosystem: Environmental > Terrestrial > Soil >...
CTCGATAGCCTGGCCAATTCAAGATTTTCGTGAACTCGTTGTCTCGCATTCCGCGAGTCTAGCCGAACTGCCCCTCTACGGAAACCCGCTCTCCTATTGGGCCTCTACGAATTCCTGCTCAGAGCCGGAAAACCTTTGCATTATTTGGTAAGAACCCGAGGCGTATCTCTGCGCTCATGGTCAATTCTTGGTGGCCGAAGATGGGTAGTCCTGCCAGATGTACTGAAGGGCCTCGGAAAGCGTTTGTTGTTTCACTGCTCGGTCAACGTGTCCGGCGTTGCGGGCAAATACGAACTGGTAATGATAGCCCTTGGCAGCGAGTACGCTAGCCATATGCTCGTTTGCGAGAACCCAATCGTGCATATTGTCGCGCATCACGTTCGGATTTAGGAGATCCCGGTCACCGACTTCCATCCAGATTCGAATCGGCTTGACCGGGCCGTCCGGGATGAGATGCTCGTGAAACTCCCAGGCACCGTGCGGCGTTTGCGGATTGTACGGCCACTGCTGGTTTACGAATGTTCCGGAATAGGTGAGAACACGCTGATAAAGCTCGGGGTGGTACCAAGCCATGATCAAGGCGCAGGCGCCTCCTGAGCTGCCACCCATGGTTGCCCGGCCCCCCGGATCCTTAGTGAGTTTCACGTGAGCCTGGGTTTCGACCAGAGGCAAAACTTCGTTTTCCACAAACTCCGCATAGACTCCGGACATCGTGTCGTACTCAAGACCGCGTTCACTCCCCTGCGCGTCGCCACCTCCGTTGCTGATAGAAATGGCAATCATCACCGGGACCTTATGTTGGCCAATCAAGGTGTCCAGAGTTGAAAAGAGCAACCGGTCAGGCCCGTCGGCCCCGACGATGAAAGGCGCGATGCTACCCGGCACGTACTGCTGGGGGACATAGACGGTCACCCGCCGCGTGTACCGAGCGGGGTGGCTGGTAGTCACTACGAGCTTTGCGGGGTTGGCAGAATCTATAGTTCCGAAGGTGTTGGGGTCACGTGCAATGCCTGGATAGATCTTGCTGTCCGACGAGTTCAGAATGAACTCAATCACCGTTCCACTAGGTATGCCTTCTTGGCGAGACATCTCGGAAGGTACATCGGAGGTAGGCCTGATAATGAAATTACCGTCCGCATTCGCAGGCGGGTTTGATCCGTCGGGCAATTCCTTGGCCGTGACATAACCGGGACTGTTGGGATTGCGTATTGGCGGCGTCGGTCGTTCCGTGTGTTGAGCTGACGGAGGAGACTGGCCGGAGACTGGATTGAGAACCGCGATTAGGCTAACCAGAATTGGGATGCTCCGAGAACGCGGGACTGAAGTCATGTGGTCATTTTGCAGTATTCCGAACTTCAGGGGAAGCATTCCCCTGGACGGCGGTTCAAAGCTCTAAGCCAAAAAACACTAGCAAGGTGGGCCGAACATTCAGTCGACGTGAGTAAAACCAGAAACTCCCTGGGGGACCGTCCGTGTTCGCCCGGGCCGCGGCTCGGTGGCGGCGGCTTGTGTATTGAGAAATTTAGGCAGCAACGAGCAAGCGAGACTGATCAAGAACAAGCCCCCCGTGATCCAAACGGCATGATGCGCTAGGCCATTCAAGAGCACGTCAACGGAGTAATTCACATGCACCAACCGCTCAACGATCCAGCCAACCGATGCACCACCCGCACAGAGCGCCCCGCCGATCCTAAGAACCGAGTACGAACGCAAGCGGCTCAATAAGACGAGAGACGGCATGATAGCCGCGACCACCATCAGCTGCATAGTTTCGATGCCCAGGTTGAACGCCAGAATGCCAGCTACACGTTCCCAGCGGCCGAGTCCTAACTCCTCCAGGGTTGCGGCAAATGCTAAACCGTGAATCAGACCGAAGAACGCCGCTATTAGTGCTTCGCGTCCCGGAAAAAGCGGCCGGAGCGCGTGAATCGCGGAGACGAGTATCGAAATAGCGATCAGTACTTCGATCGGACGAGTGGGCACGCGGACCAGTCCCAGTGCGGCTATCGCGAGGGTGATGGAATGCCCGATGGTAAACGCCGTTACTACCCTCAAAATCTGCCACAGACTGTGACGTGCGCCAGCGAATCCGACCCATCGCCAACCTAGAGCGAGTAGTGGCGCAGGCAGAAGCAGCGTAAGCAAGAACAGAAGGTGGTCTGTGCCTTCAGCAATGTGCCGCATGCCGAGGCGGAATATGCTCGCGAAGCCGACCGCGCCCATCGATCCGCGAACGGTTGACCACCCTTTCAAAGTTAAAGGGTCTGAACTACCGCCGTCCTGCGCGTAATCCAGCTGATAGAACGATTGGCTTTCGTTTCGATTCTGCCTGAGGATCCGAATACTTGGGTCGCGCGGAACCAGACAATTCACCAGGTAGGCGGATATCTCGTTGTGGTGATGGTTTTCGAAAACGATTCTCCGTTGGGGCCCACCAGGGGCCAAGTCCACAGTGAACTCCATCTGAATTTCACCGAGTCCTTCCTTGAGCTCCTCGGTTGCTGGGAACTTCTGTGAGACCAGCGTGGGGCTCGCACTCTTTCCGTCAACCATAATCGACAGATCGCGAAGCACCCGCTCCGCGTAAGTCCGCTGCTCGGCCTCCGAGATAACGCCGTCCCCGTTGGTGTCGATGCTCGCAAGTACGATGGAAGAGACCGCGACACCCGGGATCAGGCGCATGGACACCTGCACACGGTCATTCTCCACCGAGATGATGGTGGCTTGCAGGTACTCATCGAGCCTATGCGCGAAGGCGCCCGCTCCGAGCGACAGAAGAATCGCAGCAGCGGCAACGAGCCTCGTGTTCATTTCGCCGCAATCCCCCGTCCGTAGTCATTGGTCGGATCGCGGTACATAGTGTGGACATGCATGGACGGATCGCCGCCCAGCCGCTGGGGCGCGTACTCAATGACGAGGTGCGGGCCCTGAATCCGATAATAAGCCGTGATGTTGCTTCCCGGAGTGGCGGTTGTTGGACCGCTCCAGGCGAACCAGGTCTCGCTGATATCGGTTTTGAGCTCGGCCATACGGGCCACGGCCGCGCTTTCGTGAATAATGCCCGCCCACTCGGATATCAGATCGAGCAGCATCGCGCGTTGCCGATCGTTCATCGCGGAGGCCTTCAAACCCTCGGGCTGTATTGTTTTGCCGTCCTGACCGGGACCGAGCACAAGATCGGCCAAACGGTAGCTGAGAATCACCTGTTTCCGCTGATTCTCGTCCAGAGCGCTGAGCAAAGCGAAAGCCTTGTCGCTCTCCTGTCCGAGAGGCCGCACGGTTTTTCCGCTGCTGGTGTAGAGAGCAGGTTGAGCACCGGTCAGGGTCGGCGTGAGCACGCCGCGTTCGCCGGCAATGGTGATATTGAGCGCCAGATGGTGGCCTCCAAACTGCAACATCCAGGGATCTTTTTCAGAGGGCTTTCCCAGAATCGAAATGTAGTAGAGATCTTTCCCGAAGATTTGGTTGTTTCCCTCCTTGATTCTGTTGACCTCGTCACCTTCCATAATTTGCTCGACCTTCTCAAAACCCCTTCGGCTGAGCGCGGACGAAACCAGAGCCAGAGCGGCAGAACGCTGAGCGGCATTCAGTTCCTTGAGGCTGATACCGGCCCGGGGAGCGAACGATACCGGTAAGTTGGACCAGCGGGCCCGCTGCCTCTGGTCGTCAAACGCGAACAGCGCGCTTTGCCTCTGCTTCTCATCGAGCGCCGCAAGAAAAATATTTGCAGCGCTCACGATTCGTGAAGTCGCCGTCTGGGCTTTGGCGGCTGTCACCGACGAACAGATAAGCGCCAACGCGCCGACGCCACATAGCGTTCTGAGCGAAAAAACGTTCATCCTCTGTTCTCCTTGTCAGCCCTGTTCAGGCGTCTTCTCCCTTTGGTTACTTCCCCCGATTCCGGAAGGCCAGTCCCGATTCTGAGAAGCTGGCTTCTGGATCTGTTGTTTTTGGCGGCATTTTCTGCTGTTCCTGAGACCCCACTACTTTGCCGGGACGGGACTCACCAACCCCAAGTCAATGGTGATCGCCACATCATCACCAACCATTCCTCCGCCACCGTTCACACCGAAGTGTTTGCGGATCACCTCGGTAGTGACGGACGTTCCCATGTGAAGATTGCCTCGAGGCTCTTTAACCGGAGCGCTGGGTGCATCAACCGCCAACTCAATTCATCATGAGTTGGTAGGCTTGCAACAGGGATCCATCCTTTGCAGCCGTCGCTGAATCTTGGCCCCTATTTCATCATGTCGCCGCAATTCGGAAAGCTGCAGGACCCCCACGGCTGAACGTGACTTCGAATTCCCCGGCTCTGCACCTCCCCGTTCAAGCCAAGCCTGCGGTTAACGGCCAAGGTGGTCAAAAATCTAAATGCCGTGTCTGGTGTCCCTTACAAGAAATTCGCGGCCATTTTTCCTGGTCTAGTTGCACGCAATCCTGCACCCAAGAGATGTTCCGCAATCATCACGCGGCAATTTTCAGGTGTTGCGTCCCACAACCCGACCAGGACAAACAGGCGACCATTCTTCGGAAACCGTCGTTCGGACCTCCCCAGAACGTCTGGAGACTTTGCGAGTGTTGTTTTCAGAACAAACCGCCTATGTCGAACGACTGAGAGTATCCTACGATACTCGAAGTTTTGTGAAGAACTGAGGCCAACCGCAAATGTTGTCGCAGCCCGACTACGACGCGATTGTCATCGGTTCCGGTATCGGCGGACTGGCATTCGCGAGCTTCATGGCGAAGCTGCGCAAGTGGCGCGTGCTTGTGCTGGAGAGGCACTTCAAGATCGGCGGTTTCACGCACACATTCGCGCGACCAGGCGGCTGGTCCTGGGATGTAGGGCTTCACTACGTGGGCCAGATGGGCGAAGGCATGATCGGCCGGCGGCTATTTGATTTCATCACCGATGGCCGGGTGAAGTGGAACTCGCTGCCTGACATTTACGACATATTCTTCTATCCAAATCTGCAGGTTAGAGTCTCTAAGGGCGAAGCAGATTTCCGAAGCACTTTGACCGGTGCTTTTCCAAGCGAGTGCGCCAACATCGAACAGTATTTCCGCGACCTGAGGCGCGCCACCAGTTGGGCCAAACGTTTCATCGTGGCGAAAGCCATGCCGCCGCTTTTGGCCTGGATGGTTGGGGTGGTGAACCGCTTTACAGCTGATCTTCCTCTGCAGACCACCCAGCAATACCTTGAGAGGCGTTTTGCGGACCAGCGACTTCGCGCCCTGGTCGCCTCGCAGTGGGCCGACTATGGATTGCCTCCGGGCGTCAGTGCGTTCGCCACTCATGCAGTGATTGCCTCTCATTACTTGAATGGGGCGTGGTATCCGGATGGGGGCGCCGGAGAAATCGCGAAAGCAACGGGCGCTGTAATCCGTGCCAAGGGCGGCGCGCTCTTACCCAACCACGAGGTCATCCGCATTGTGCTCGAGGGTGGCCGTGCCGTCGGCGTGGAAGTCAACGTCAAGGAAGGCGGGCAAGTGTCTCGTGAGGAATTTCGAGCGCCTGTCATCGTATCTGACGCAGGAGCATGGAATACGTTCTCGCGCATGTTGCCGGCCTCCGCTCTGCCGTTCCGTGACCAACTGAAATCGCCGCCGCAAGGTTTCGAAGTTGTCGAACTCTTTCTAGGTTTACGGAGCGACCCTCGCGAGATGGGTTTCAAGGGGGAGAATCATTGGATGTTTGAGTCCTTCAACCATGACGAGATGTATGCCCGGCGGAACGAACTGCTAGATGCTCGAGCACCGATGGCCTACCTCTCGTTCCCGTCCCTTAAAGATCGTCGCGCCCGACGGCACACCGCGGAGATTATCGCCCCGCTCTCCTATGGCTCGTTGGAAGCACATTGCCATGAACCTTGGCGCAGGCGCAGCGCAGAATACGAATCTGCAAAGGACCGCATCACTAAGGCATTGCTGGAGCTTGTCGAGCGTCACCACCCTGGGTTTGGAGACCTTGTGGAATACTCAGAACTGGCCACACCCCTGACATTCGAGCACTTTACCGCAGCCCCATCGGGGACCATATACGGCTATCCGGCCACGCCTGAAAGGTACGGGAAGGCGTGGCTAGGCCCGCGCACGCCGATCCAGAATCTGTATCTTACGGGTAGCGACGCAGCCTTGCTCGGTATCGTGGGGGCGTTGATGGGTGCAGTAGTTACCGCGAGTTGCGTTCTGGGCCGGTTCGGCTTCTTCGAAGTTATGGGTGCCGCCCGTTCGCACTCCTGAGAGTCGCGGGCCAGCTCGATTTCCTGGAACCCCGTTCAATATGTTCCGGCAAGCGCAGTTCGTGGGGCTCCTGCGGCACCGGCGGCCCATCCATCCAAGCCAATCAAGGCGGACAAGGCAAGATGATTAGCCACGTCTTTCTAGAATGGGACAACCACTCCGCGACTAATCCACTACGACAGATTTACTACCTTCCGGCTGTCTCGCTGGTTTGATCAGCCGTGGGACGGGCGAGCCACAGCGGCAAGTTAACGCAGATCCCATTATAAACGGTCGGCTTTTACTCTAAATAGAACACTTCCTCCATCATTGCAAATTTTTCGCCTGGTTTCAGGCCAGGTACCGGCTCGAAGAGCAATTTCATCTCTTTCTGCCATTGCAGATTAATAGGGTCTTGATCGAGGGCGCGCCACGCGGCATCAAAATCATCGACCTGCATGACTAGGAACAGATCCTGTTCCCTCCGGTAGATGGAGTACTTTGAGATGCCGACCTCCTTTAATTTGGTGAGTAGCGCGGGCCAAACGTTTCGGTGCGCCGCGTCATATTCTTTTTCCTTGCCAGCCTTTATTCGTAGCCGGAAAGCGACTCTAGGCATCCTAATCTCCACAATTTCCACTGCCATGCGCGAAGTCTTGTTTGGCGACGAGACCGCCGACTTAACGGCACACGCTTAGGGCAGAATTAGCACCGCAACGGAGAAACCGTGAAGTGTCAGGTTGTCCGAGGTTAATCTCGTAGAAGTAGGTGGCTGAAAACCGGTGGTGACATCCACGTAGTCTAGCTGGCCGCCGGAAGCGCCCGCAATAGTCAGGTCGAAGTTACCGTCATGCTTGTTCACCAGCAGGATCTTGCGCTTGCCTTCCTTGGTCATGACCGCAGAGGCGTATACGTAAGGATGTGTTGGAGCAAACTGACCGATCGGCCCAATTTCGACGATCTTGTCTCCGGGGCCAAAATTGTCGTGTAAGAGTTTCAGAGCCCATAAGCGTGCATTTGGTTTTCCATTGGTCCAGTCGACCATGGACACGCTGGGAAACTGTGTTGGATAGCCAACTAATTGCGATTCGCCGGCCACATCGATGCCTAGATGAGTGAGCTCGGAAAAAATGTAAGCGTACTCCGCGCCCGCGAGATTCCAATATGAGTCAGGAATAGGTTTCGCGACGTGGCTGGGAGCGACCTGCGCGATGTCATCGGCTGAGATGATTCCGATTTCGTTGATCATCGTCCGCGTCTGTGGAGAGAGTCTTTTGCGAATCGTTTCAATGTATCGCACCGAGTTCAGAAATCCGTCGGCCTGGACAAAAACCGTATACTGTTGCACGTCGAGCGTTTCGTCCGGCTTCGGTATTGCGTAGAAATGATAGGAAATGTAGTCAAGAGGCATGCCCGGCTGGTGATTCTTGTGATCTAAGAAGTATTCGAAGAATTCGGGGTGTTCTCCCGGGACGGCGAGAGATACCCCTACGAACTTTATCTCAGGCTGAAACTCCTTCATGGCCGTAACGATGGCGTCGTATAGCCGCGTGTAAGTCTGCGGGGTTATGTGATGCTCCAGATCGACCTCGTTTAGAACTTCCCAATACGGAATCGAATAGTGATAGCCCGATTCGTGGCGCTTGCCAAGTTCGTCAGTAAAGCCACCCTTTGTGTACCAGCAAAGGAGGCGAGCGAAGTAGTCAGCAACTTCCTTGCCTGTCGGGTCACGAAGTTCGGTGCCCTGTTCGTAGTTCCACACGGCTTTGTCGGGATCGTCCGGATAGGTGACGGGCTTGTCGGTCTTGTACATCCATTGGGGGATAGTGCTGAAGTTGAGGACCGCCGTGTGGCCCTTGGTGGCTTCCAGAAAATCGATGGTCATCGGATCGATCGGTGAAAAGTCCCAGGATGTCTTGCCTTCCTTGGGCGGTTCGAGTTCTGCGACTCCGAGACGCGGGTAAGGAAGCCACGGGACGTAACGAACGTAGTCCGCTCCGAGATCGCGGAGCGCTTGATAGGCGTTATCGTGAACCGGGGTTCCTCGACGAAGTGGTGGGTTTACGACCACTTGGAGCGTCGGAGTTGTCTTGGACTCTTCTAAGACACGCTCCCAGCGAGGAGCCAATTTGATCGGAAAGTTCTGGGCGTTCATCCCCGACGGAAGGATGACCAGCGATGTCGCGGCCGAAATCAGGCGTAGCGAAGCCAAGAACTTCATACAACTCTCCTCGTGGAGGATGCCCCAAAACGGGCCATCGGCCACGAAGCGCAAGGTACGCCAGGGCAATTATTTTTTCAATAGATAAATATTGTTTATTATAGAATCGTTTTACCATGAGCGATTCGTCGACGAGCCGCCTGTTCACGATCGGACTTTTCGGAATTGGGTTGGATAGCTATTGGCCTCAGTTCGCAGGGCTTCAAGAAAAGTTGACCGGATATGTCCAACGGGTCGCACAGCGACTCGCCAGGCCGAACGTTCGAATTGTAAATCTAGGATTGGTGGATTCTCCGGAGAAGGCAGAGGCAGCCGGGCATGCGCTCCGACAGCAGGACGTCGACCTGATTTTTTTGTATGTCACTACCTATGCCTTGTCCTCAACGGTGCTTCCCGTCGTCCGGAGAGTAAAGGTCCCCGTTGTTTTGCTGAACCTTTCGCCTTCTGCTGCGATCGACTACGAGTCATTCAACCTTCTGCGGGATCGGACGAAGATGACCGGGGAATGGCTGGCCTACTGCCAGGCCTGCCCAGTGCCCGAAATCGCGAATGTATTTCGGCGATGTCATATTCCGTTTTTTCAAGTCACTGGAACCCTTGATGATGATCCACGGGCCTGGACCGAGATCGACGATTGGATCGATGCGGGGCGCGTTGCCCACTCGATGGAACACAATCGACTTGGAGTGATGGGGCATTACTATGGCGGAATGTTGGATATATATTCCGATCTAACCCAACAATGCGCATATTTTGGCGGGCACATTGAGATGCTGGAAGTGGACGAACTAGCGGCGTTGCGGCGAGAAGTACAGCCTCAAGAAATTGCCACGAGAGTCATCGATTTCCGACACTTGTTTTGCGTTCAATCGGATTGTTCGCAGGCAGAGCTTGAGCGCGCCGCTCGGACGTCCGTAGCTTTGGACCGCATGGTGAAGGAACACCGATTAGGGTCCTTCGCCTACTATTATCAGGGCACCGGTAACGCCGAGAATGAAGACACGATAGGGTCCATCATTCTGGGAACCAGCTTGTTAACGGGCCGGGGAATACCGGTTGCCGGCGAGTACGAAGTGAAGAATGCGCAAGCCATGAAGATCATGGATTTGTTCGGCGCGGGAGGCTCTTTCACCGAATACTACGCCACGGACTTCAAAGACGACATTGTCCTGATGGGGCATGACGGACCTGGACACGTGGCCATTGCCGAGGGACCGATAAAGGTGCGCCCGTTACACGTCTACCACGGCAAAGTGGGACATGGTCTATCGGTCGAGATGTCCGTGAAAAACGGGCCCGTCACCATGCTGTCCGTCGTGCAGGCGGTGGACAAACTGATGCTTCTGACCGCAGAGGCGGAATCTGTGCCTGGCCCAATTTTGGAGATCGGCAACACCAACAGCCGATATCGCTTTCCGATGGGCGCCCGGCGTTTTATCGAAGCATGGAATGCAGAAGGTCCGGCGCATCACTGCGCAGTCGGAGTGGGTCACATTGCAATCAAGCTGAAGAAACTAGCCTCGTTGCTCAAGATGGACTGCGTGCAGATCTGCTAAACGTGAGATTCAATAGAGAAAGACATTTCAGACTGGATTGACACATGAACCCGTTGCCGTTACCGTGCGCCACGCCATCCAGCGCAGCGCAAGAGCCTAGATGGATTCGATTCGACCGACATGGAGACCCGCAATGACTGCCTATAACGCCTTCAGGCAGGGTCTTTGGGAACTCTGCCTACTTGTCCGTAAAACCATTGGCGGAAGTAGCGCCCGCTTCCATTTGGAAACACCAGGCAAGTGCAGAAGCATAGGAGAGTCAGGGCCCCTACGATCTTGCGATCAGCGAGTATCGTCAGGTCCTGTCGCTCGCACTATCCCGATTTTGACCAAGCCAACCTCGGCCTGACCGCGGTTCTCCTCAGGAAGGAAAAACCGGAAGCCGCGGGTGGACTCATACAGAGAGCGATTGCTGCCAATCCGCAGGATGAGGTCGCGTGGTACCGACAGCCTGGCTCAAGTCGAGCGCATTCTCGGTAACGAAGCGGACCAGAGAAGAGCCTTTGCCGAGTTTCAACGCCTGCGCCAAAAGTCCAGCGAACTCGAGGCGGCAAAGGGGATGTTTAACTTTAACCCAACAGATGTGACCAGACAAAAAGGGCATGGGCCAATCGTAAAATTCCGCGGCGTGACCATCGAGCGTTCCCAAAGAAACCGGGATCACAGACAAGCAAAGTTGAACTGGTCGGAAATCCTACCTCTCTACGAACTCTTCCAATGACGCGGGACATCCACGCAGGAAGAGTTCAGCGCCGCGATGGAGGGGCAGCCCAGGAGCCGCAGCGTGCGCTCGACATCGTCGCGCAATATCTCCAACGCGCGAGTGACACCTGCCTGACCCGCAGCAGCCAAGCCGTAAGCATAGGCGCGGCCAACCAACACCGCGCGAGCACCCAGGCAGAGCGCTTTGACAATGTCGCCGCCACGCCGCACGCCACCATCCATGAGCACTTCCACTTGATTGTTTACCGCGGCCACCACTTCGGGCAGCGCCCGAAGTGAGGAGGATACGCCGTCGAGCTGCCGCCCCCCGTGGTTCGAAACCACGATCGCTGCCGCCCCTTCATCTACCGCACGTCTCGCATCATCCCCGGTCAGTACCCCTTTGACAATGATAGGACCCGACCAGACTTCGCGCAGCCAACGCAGATCCTCCCAGGTGACCACGGCTCGCGCGAGCGCGGAGCCGACATCGACGAGCGGCATCGGCCCACTTCCTGGCACCACAATGTTTTCCAGAGGCGGCACTCCACCATCCAAGAGAAATGCAGCGAGCCATCTCGGATGTCCCAGAAAGTGATGTAGATAAGGAAGCTTGGCAAAAATCGAACCGCCCAACAGTTGCTTCATTCCGTTGCGCAGGTCTCGCTCTCTCATGCCCGCTACAGGTGTGTCGATGGTTACAACTAACGCAGAAAAACCGGATCGTCGTGCGCGCTCTAGAGCTGCTTCGGCTACCTTACGGCCACCCACCAAATACAGTTGATACCACACCGGCCCAGACGAGGCAGCCCGCACGCCTTCCAGTTTGTGGCCCGAAATTGTGGACAATATATAGACTATTCCTGCGGAACCCGCCGCCGCGGAAGCGGCTACTTCGCCTCCCGGATGCATCATGCGACTGTAGCCGACGGGGGCGAGAATCACCGGAAACGATAGATTGAAATTCAAAACGCGGGTTTGAAGGCTACATTCGGCAATCGAGACCGCTTGCCGCGGCCGGAACGAAATGTTCCTAAATACACGGCAATTCTCTCGAAGCGTCACCTCTCCCTCGGCGCCTCCGTCCAAATAGTCGAACACTACCGGCGGCAACCGGCGACGCGCCAGACGGCGCAAGTCGGCGATATTAATGACGCGGGAAGAAAGGCGAGAGCTCAATGTCTGGTTCGCTTTCTGCCTGCTAGTGGGTTGAAATCTGAGGCATCGTTTTACGATTCGCTGAGGAGGTCGCTATCGCCCCCAAATAATTTCCATAACCGACGACGATCGTCGATGTCACCAGGACAAGAAGGCTTAAGCCAACCAACGACTTGGTGCGGGGACCGGTTCCTTTCCATTCCTTCAAGGCGATGCCCCACAGCGTGCTGAAGATCATGATGCTGGCCATATGGAGAGTCCAGCTGGAGAATTTGTACCGGCCCATCTGCGTCTCACCCATAGAGTAGAAGAAAAACTGGAAGTACCACGTAGTTCCGGCGAGAGCAGAAAAGAAATAGTTCGCTAGCATGGGCGCTTTCGAGAGACCAGGCGCCCGCGTCCTTCCGAGTTCGGCCATCTCCTCTGCGGGAGCATCCGTTACGTTTTCAAGGATCGGCTCAGCTTCTCGTGCGGGAACCGGTCCGCGTACTTCGGACGTGAAGTATTGATATCCGGTTCGGTTGCGGACATTCAGGATTACGCACCAAACAAAGTTCGTCGTAAATCCTCCGAGCAGAACCACAACCAATACAGGAAGCCCTTGCCACAAGACGGGCGTACCGTGACGAAGAGCGATGGCTTTGATCGGATCGCCCGCAGCTAACCCGTAAGCAAAACAAGCACTCATCACACCCGAAAACGTGGCCACCATTAAGCCTTTCTTTAAGTTAAATTCCTTGATGGAGGCGCGTTTCTGCACTTCGGACATTTCCTTTTCCTTGGACATTCCCGCGGCTCCAGCAAACACGATCCCAAGGAGACAAATTCCGACTCCCGCCAGGATGGTCAGCCCTGAATTCGTCCCGAGAACTTGCGTCGCGAACTGTCCCCGGAAGATGGGCGGTATCAGGGTGCCGAATGCGGCCGTGTAGCCGAGTGCCACGGCCATACCCAGCGACATTCCGAGATAGCGCATGGTCAAGCCGAACGTGAGTCCTCCAAGCCCCCAAAGCACACCGAACACGTAAGCCCAAAACAAGCTCTGGCCGGGGGCCTCCTGGAGAACGCGGACGAGATCGCTGGTAATCCACACGGCCAGGATCCACGGCACAATGATCCAACTGAAAAAGCCGCCGACGAGCCAGTAAGTTTCCCAAGCCCAAATCTTCACGCGACGAAAGGGAACGTAGAAGCTGCCGGAAGCCAGACCACCCAACCAGTGAAAGATAACGCCGAGCAACGGGTTTGGTCCCAAGGAATATCCCTTCAACAAACGGATCGAAACAGAATCAAACGGGCGAGCTGGTGTGGCCGAGAAGTTGCCGCTCGGGCACACCGAGTGACTTTAGTTCTCGTCGCACCGAATCGTCAATACAAAAGCTATGTATCTATTGAAATGGAAAGGTAGGTTCCGGGCTGAGCTATACTTAGTTCATATGAGAAACAGCCAGCCCCGAACCGGCCCGCCGCGACTCTATCTCATCCCCGTGCTTTCCAAGGCTCTGGATATCCTAGAATTGCTGCAGACTGAAAACCAGCCCAAGTCTTTGGAGGAGATCTACCAACGAACCAACATCTCCAAAACGACCGTATATCGAATTCTGAAAACGTTTACGCACCGTGGGTATCTCGCCCAATCCGAGAACGGTCTCTACCGGCTGGTTTCGAGGCCGCGGAAGATGCGCTTTGGATTCGGCGCAGAATCCTCGGAGATGCCTTTTTCAGAGGCGGTTCGGGAGAGCCTCTCTACCGCTGCTGCCTCTGCTGGCGTCGACTTGGTTGTCCTGGATAACAAGTACGACGCCGCTGTGGCTGTGCGGAACGCTGAAGAATTTGTCCGCCAGCGCGTCGATCTGGTTATTGAGTTTCAGATCGATCAACGAATTGCGCCAGCGATTGCAGACAAAGTCCACGCTGCCAAGATTCCGCTGATTGCCGTGGATATCCCCCACCCTCATGCCACCTTCCTGGGCGTGGACAATTACCGCGTGGGTTATGAGGCGGGGGTGTTTTTGGCGCAGCATGCAAAGAACAACTGGCGTAGCGAGGTGAGCTGGGCCGTTGGCTTGGAAATTAAGGAGGCGGGCCCTCTCGTCCACAGCCGCATTACCGGAGCCTTCGCTGGCATTCGCTCGAAACTTCCAGAATTGCGCGACGAGAGATATGTTTCGCTCGATGCAGAAGGACTCCGCGGAAAGAGCCATCGCCTGATGCTCGAATTCCTGCGAAAACATCCCAAAGAGCAGGGAGTCCTTGTCGCCGCGGCCACCGACACCAGTGCACTTGGCGCGCTCCAGGCCGTTCGGGAAGCGAACCGTGAACGAGAGGTGGCTATTGTAGGCCAAGACTGCATTCCGGAGGCGCTTGACGAACTAGAAGTCCCAGGGACTTGCCTGGTCGCCTCCGTTTCCCACGAGGCCGCAAGCTATGGTCCGCAACTCATTCAACTGGGGATGGCCATCCTGAACGGCCAGACGGTACCGCCGTACAACTACGTAAAGCACAAGTTGGTAGCTTCGGGCGCGCGTACCAAAAAAGCGCGGGCCGCCAAGTAGCCCGTCCCAGGTGTGTTCCGCTATTGAAATAATTAATCTATTGCACTTAAAGCTTCGTTGCAGTATGGTGTCGGGGTTTTCAGATGTCCCTCTGCCGCCGTCAAATGACTGGCGGTCTTCTGCGTTATTGCCAGGGGCGGCTTTAATGAAGACCCAAGAAAAGCTACGCTATTTGGAAGATCGGTGGGATGAGCGCGTGGCAGACGCGCTGGATGAAGCCCAACTACTGCGTTACCGTTCAAACCTATTGGGCTCCGATCTTCGCATCACTAACTTTGGCGGGGGAAACACCAGCTCGAAGACTATCGATCCCGATCCGCTCGATGGTTCCCCCAAGCATGTCCTGTGGATCAAGGGGAGTGGCGGCGACATTGGCACCATACAGCGAAAGGGCTTTGCTGCCCTTTATTTGGAAAAACTGCACGCCCTTGCCGGGCGCTACCGGGGCGTCCATACCGAAGATGAGATGGTTGACTTGTACCCTCTGTGCGCCTTCGGCAACAACACAGTTGCGGCCTCGATTGACACTCCCCTGCACGCGTTTCTTCCTTTCAAGCACGTCGACCACCTACACCCGGACTGGGGCATTGCCCTAGCCGCGGCCGCGAACGGTCGAGAGAAAATGGAAGAGTTCAACCGCACCTACGGTCACAAGCTGATCTGGCTGCCCTGGCAGCGGCCCGGCTTTGAGCTAGCCATGATGCTGCGCGATGCCGTGAAGCAAACGGCAGACTGCGACGGTATCGTTCTCGGCGGCCACGGTCTTTTCACTTGGGGAGACACGCAGCGCGAGTGCTACCTGAACACTATTACGATCATCGACCAGCTCGGGCAATTCGTATCCGAACACCTTGAACGACGGGGAGCAAATCTGTTTGGCGCGAACCGTACCGCCACTCTTGAGAATCATCTCTCACTCGCGCAAGAGATCTTTCCGTTTGTGCGCGGCCGCGTGTCCGCAAAGCAGCGCCTAATTGGATACTTCAGCGCCCTTTCCGAGGTTCTTCGATTTGTGAACTCCGTTGATGCCCGGGAACTTGCACATCTCGGAACAAGCTGCCCTGACCACTTTATCCGGACTAAAATCCGACCGCTGTTCGTGCCGTGGAGTCCTCAAGCCAACTTGTCGGGATTGCGCGAGGCGGTTGACAGGGCGCTCCAACAGTATCGAGAAGAGTACGCCGCTTACTATGTGTCTTTTGCCCATTCCGATTCTCCCAAAATGCGAGATGCCAACCCCACCGTGGTGCTCGTGCCTGGCATGGGCATGTTCAGCTTCGGCAAAAACAAGGCCGAAGCGCGTATCACCGGCGAATTTTATACCAACGCAATACACGTCATGGAGGGCGCCAGCGCGTTGGGTTCGGGCACCACACCGGCCGTTGTGTCGCAGGCTGGTCCGGCCGCCAAGACCGAGGCGTTCAGCGTTTTCTCCAACTATGTGGCCCTGCCACCGTCCGAGGCATTTCGAATCGAATACTGGCAGCTCGAGGAAGCAAAAATCCGCCGGCAACCCCCGGAAAAGGAATTGAGCCGCCAGATTTGCCTGGTCGTTGGAGGGGCAAACGGCGTAGGGCGAGAGACGGTGCTTCTTGCAGCAGATCGTGGAGCGCACGTTGTCGTAGCCGATAAAGACTTCGAAGCCGCCAAGGCCGTGGCATCAGAAACGCAAAAAATTAGCGGCAAGGAAAGCGCCATCGCGGTGGCCATAGACATTCGCGACCGCACCTCCATCCGGCAGGCACTTCTTGAGACCGTTGCGATGTACGGTGGCCTCGACATCATCGTCAATACCGCTGCGGTTTTCCCTTCCTCTCCGGACGGCCAAATCAATGATACCCAGTGGGCACTGACCTTGGACATCAATGTCACTGCGAACCATCGCCTCATCGAAGAAGCCTCGAAAATATTTCGCGAACAGGACCTAGCGGCTACTGTTGTTCTGGTCAGTTCGGCAAATGCCGTCGTGCCGAAACGCGGAAGCGAGGCCTACGACGTAAGCAAGGCGGCGGTAAACCACCTAGTTCGTGAATTCGCGATTTCCCTCGCCCCGAAGGTCCGGGTGAATGGCATCAGCCCCGCGACGGTCGTCAAAGGCTCGACAATGTTTCCTCGTGATCGAGTCATCGCCTCCCTCATCAAATATTCGATGCCCTTCGATCAGGCAGCGTCGGATGAGGATCTCCGAAGTCTCTTGGCGGGCTTCTATGCGAATCGTACGTTGACGCATCAACCGATTGATCCCAAGGATTGTGCTGCGGCCATCCTGTTTCTTGCTGGCCCACAGTCGCGTTGTACGACTGGTCACTTAATCCCGGTGGATGGAGGCTTGACGGAGGCATTCCTTCGATAGACTCCGCTCCTGGCGATCGCAGCTGAAATTGTTCGAGGATAAACAACCGACAATGGAGCCAACGGCAAACCGGAAACCTCTCGTCGCCATCGATTTGGGTGCGCAGAGCTGCCGTGTAGCCTTTCTCCGCTGGAATCACGGCCAACCCGAGATTGAACTCATTCATCGCTTCGCGAACGAACCGCATTCCATCGGCGATGAATTACGATGGGATATCCACGCGATCTTCGAGGGCATCAAGACCGGACTGCACCGCTGCTGCGCCAGCGCGCCGGAGGGAATTGCATCGATTGCCGTGGATGGTTGGGCTGTGGACTATGTGCGCCTAGACGCGGCGGGAAATCCGATGGCCCTGCCGTTCTGCTATCGAGACGCCAGAACGGAGGCCGCGCAAAAGAAAGTACACGCCGTCTTGTCCCCCGCGCGCTTGTATTCGTTGACGGGAATTCAAGTCCTACGAATCAATACATTGTATCAGTTATATGCGGACAAGATGGCTGGCTTGGATCCCTGCTTGCCTTGGTTAAATCTTCCTGAATATATAACTTACCGCCTTTGCGGGCGACGCGTGAGCGAATACACCAATGCCACTCACACGAGCCTCATAGACTTGGGAACGCGTTCCTGGTGCCGAGAAATATTCGACAAACTCGGCCTGGATGCGACAGCGGCGCCCTCCATCGTGCCGAGTGGTTCGCTGCTGGGTCCGGTTGCGGGTGAACTCGCTACCTTAGCTGCGCTTCAGGACGCGCAAGTTATCGCCCCGGCGTGCCACGACACGGCCTCTGCGATCGCCGCGATTCCGGCGACTGGCGACGATTGGGCGTTCATCAGCTCCGGAACATGGTCACTGGTTGGAACCGTTCTTGATTCGCCTTGCGTTACCAGCGACGCGCGTGCGATGAACTTCACGAACCTCGGCGGCGTGGGCGGAAAAATTTGTTTCTTGAAGAATGTAAATGGCATGTGGCTGCTCAGCCAGTGTCTCGACGAGTTGAAACGTCAAGGGATTACCTGCTCGTTGCTGCCAGACCTGCTTGCTGAATGCGCCTCGCTACCCGCACCGCCCGCACTGATCGACATCGATGACCCGCAGTTGATGCTCCCCGGACACACGATCGATAAGATCAACTCGCAACTTGTGGGTCTCGGCCAGCCGGCTTTTGCTTCGCACCGAGCGTCAATCCCTTTTCTCGCCAACACAATCTTTCACAGTATGGCCGCGCGATATGCTGAAGTGCTTTACGCCATCAGCAGGATCACGGGAAAAAGGCTAAGGCGTTTGTTCATGGTGGGCGGGGGAAGTCAGAACGCCTTGCTCAATCAGGTCACCGGCCAGCGCACGGGTTTGGAGATTATTCTCGGTTCTGTCGAAAGCACGACGATTGGAAATTTCGCCATTCAAATGGCAGCCCTCCAGCAAAATCGGAACTCCTCTGTAGGTGTCTCAGCAAAAGCCGTTGCCACCTGGGCCGAGCAGATCGTCCCGGGCGAGCTTGTGCAGGTAAATGGTAGAAATCGCAATTAGATTCGATGGCGTCTTTATTGATTCGCGCGGAGGAATGGAGACCTTGTTATGAACGATAAAGCGGTCGAAGTCATTTGGAAAGCTCTCGACAGACTTGCTATTGAGCTCCCTTCGTGGGGATTTGCCAATACCGGCACGCGCTTTGGAAAGTTCATTCAATCTGCTGCCGCCACAAGCGTTCAAGAAAAATTCAGCGACGCCGCACAGGTGCATGCCGTCACCGGTGCGTGTCCGACTCTGGCACTGCATGCTCAGTGGGACCTACCGAACGGCCTGAAAGACGTGCCCGAAGTTGAGCGACTAGCCAAGCAATTCTCCATTCGTCCCGGATCGATCAATCCGAATATCTTTCAAAATCAGGAATACAAACATGGCTCGGTCGGGAATCCAGATCCTGCCATTCGGCGCATGGCGATTCGACACATTCTCGACTGTGTGGCGATCTCGGAAGCTTTGGGTGCGCCGGACATCTCACCGTGGTTCGCGGATGGTTCGAACTACCCCGGCACGCAGAACATTCGCAAGCGCATCGGTTATTTTGAAGAAGGCCTCCGGGAAATTCACGCTGCCTTGAAACCCGGTCAACGGCTGCTGCTCGAATACAAACCCTTCGAGCCTGCCTTCTATCACACCGACATAGCCGATTGGGGCATGGCGCTTCTCCTCGCAAGAGCAGCCGGCCCTCAGGCCCTGGTCCTGGTCGATACCGGCCATCACTACCAAGCGCAAAACATCGAGCAGATCGTCGCCTGGCTCCTCCACCAGAACATGATGGGTGGATTTCACTTCAACGATCGGCGGTACGCCGACGACGATCTGACGCTTGGTTCGATCGACCCTTACCAGATTTTTCGGATTTTTCACGAAATCAGGATGTTTGAATGGGAGACACAAGCCACGGCCGACATCGCCTACATGGTCGATCAAAGCCACAATCTCAAGGGCAAGATCGAAGCGATGATTCAGACGGTCTGCACCGCTCAAGAACTCTACGCCCGTGCAGCCCTTGTGGACCACGGTAGTCTCGCACGTCTGCAGCAGGAGTGTTCACTCGTCGACGCCGAGGAAACCCTTCGCGGAGCATTCTGGCAGGACGTCCGACCCGCTATCCAGGAGTGGAGAAAATCGCGCCGTTTGCCTGCGGATCCGCTGCAGGCATTCCGGACTAGCGGATACCTAGAACGCATCACGCGCGAGCGGGGCGAGAAGAATCGCAACACCACGGCCAGCTATGCCTAGCGCTCTCTGGCCCGCGGCGTCGGAACCGCAGCTTTAAAGCGATATTCGTCCAGCGTTAACGTCTCGATCGTTCATAGTTCTTTGCAAGAGTGCCAGTAGAAGGGAACTTAACGCCTGCAACCATCCCGGAAAGTGATTTTGCACAGCGTTGTGTTAGATGGCTAAATCCAAGGATGGACTTAAGACTGACGGGAGGCCGAACCAGGTTCATTGAGCAAAGACCACGATCGTGAAAAGGTGAAGTTTTCTGTGTAGGGAAGTTATGCAGCGCGCTGGGAGGACCTCGCTGCCTGGTGGATTTTTTTAAAAACCATCCGGGAGCAGGTGGCGCTGTTTCCTTAGGGAGTTGTTTCGAATAGAATTCTTGGCATCATTCAGGAGAACATATGGACCGCCGCAACTTTTTTTCTGCTTCGCTTGCTGGCTCAGCCCTTTCATTGGCCGGTTCGGGAGAAGCACTCGCCCAGATTGCGTCCGGTTCCGCAACCGCGGAGTATTACGATCTGCGTCGGTACCAGTTAACTAGCGGACCGGGGACGAAGCTCACCGATAGCTACTTTGCGGACGCGCTGATTCCTGCGTTGAACCGGTTGGGTATCGGGCCAGTGGGGGCATTCTCGGTTTACTTTGGGCCAGAGACGCCGGCGTACTACTTGCTGATGCCGAGTTCTAAACTGGAGACGCTGGTGACGGCGGATCTGGTACTAGCGAAGGATCCTGTGTTTGTGAAGGCGGGGGCGCCGTTCTGGGATGCACCCGCCGGGTCACCGCCTTTTACCCAGATTGAAAGTTCGCTACTGCGGGCGTTTGAGGGGTATCCGAGGGTGACGCCTCCGGCCTCGGCTGCGACCAAGGGGAAGAGCGTCTACCAGTTGCGGCAGTACCAGTCGCCGACCAACGCGGACCACGTGCGCAAAGTGGAGATGTTCCACGCGGGCGAATTCGGGATCTTCGAGAAGGCGGGAGCGCATGCGGTGTTCTACGCGGATGCGCTGATTGGGCCGCGGCTGCCGAACCTGACTTATATGCTCAGCTTCCCGGATATGGCTTCGCTCGAGTCCGGGTGGGACAAGTTTGCCGCCGATGCGGACTGGAAGAAGCTCTCGAATGATCCGAAGTTCAAGCTGGATCCGCCGACGGTCTCGAACATTACAAGCCTGGTGCTTCGTCCCCTAGCATGCTCGCAGGTTTAGATCCCTATGTAGCAGGCCAGCTCAGTTGTAGGAGCCGGACCGGTGACTTCTCCGTCGCACAAATGCGACGGCTTCTCAGGACACGCATGAGTCGAGAACCTCTACGTTACGTCCTGAAGGCTTTATCCGAAGCCTCAAGTTTCACAGGACTTACGGTTGCTCAGAGAGCGATTCGCCTGTGAAGGTCGGGCAAAAGTTAGCAGAGAACGGAAAGGAAGGCAAGCCGATTCCCGCTGCCACCGCTGCCAGCTAGAAGCAGGCCGTCCCCTCGGCCCAAATGCTTATGGGTGGGTGTCGCACCTTAATGGACACGACCTGGCCGGTTGGTACAGCATGCCAACAATCGCAGCTTTCGCCGTAACATACATGGGTAGACCGGTTGATGGAATCATCCAGCTGATGGAGCTCATGTTGATAATGGAACCGCGCTTTGCCTTCTTCATCGCCGGGATAACTCCTTGAGCCATGAAGAACTGCGATTTCAGGTTGACTGCAAACGCTTGATCCCATGAGGCTGAGGTGACCTCCTCTATCGAGAGTCGTGTGTCATTGGCTGCGTTGTTGACTAGACTAGAATGTCGACGGTACCAAAGGTGGCTAAGATTTGTTCATTCGTTTGCTGCAACACGTCAATGTCCGTAAGGTCGCAATGAAGGTACCTAGGTGCAGGATGACCCGAAGATACAATTCGCTGGATCAACTGCTTTGCAGCCGCATCCTCAATGTCCAAGAAAGCAACTTTGGCATGTTGCACGGCGAAAGCTGTAACAATCGCTTTTCCTATACCGCTCGCCCCACCCGTCACCACCACGACCCTATCTTTGAGGCTGGGATAGGTAGCGAACATCGCATTGTTTTCCATTACGTGCCTCTTCTACTGGAATCAATCTGAAAGAACTGATGAATTTGTTACATCGCTTCTGGAGAGGCTCGGCTGTCTCCCGACTCTCACAGACTCGAACTAAATGCTCCATCCGCCGTCAATGATAAGCGCCTGTCCGGTGACAAAAGATGAATCGTCGGAAGCCAAATACAGGGCAGCCTGTGCGATCTCTTCCGGGCGACCCAATCTCCCCATCGGTTGACGCGCAATGAAGGCTTTACGAACCTCTTCCACATCTCGGTCTGCGGTGGTCATGGCGATGACACGTTCACTCAGCGAAGGAGTTTCTGTGGTACCCGGGCAAAGAGCGTTACAGCGAATTCCTCTGGCCACATAGTCCGCTGCAATTGCTTTGGTCAGTCCTATCACGGCGGCCTTCGTCGCCCCGTAAGCTGCCCGATTTGGCGCGCCCTTGACACTCGACGCGACCGAGGACATGTTGATGATGCTGCCTTTTCCCGCTGATAACATGCCGGGCAGAAAAGCCCGGCATGTCCGGTACATCGAGGTCACGTTCAAATCATACGAGACGTCCCAATCGAGCTCAGAGCATTCCAGAACCGTGCCTTGATGGACATAACCGGCGCAGTTGAAAAGGACGTCGATGCTGCCGATGTGCTCAGCAACTGCAATCACTGAGGCTGAATCGCGCACGTTTAGGATTCGGGTATGGATTGAGGGTTTCTCGGCTGCCAGCGTATCTAGCGCCGCTTGATTGATGTCCGTCGCCCATACTGTTGCACCTTCTGCGACAAAGCGAAGAGCCGTTGCACGACCGATGCCTTGCCCGGCTGCGGTGATCAGCACTGATTTGCCCGCTAATCTGCCCGACATAATCGCTACTTCCCTTCTGGTCTCGATTGCTAGTGTGACTCGCGCGGAATTTCGGTTCCGCGACAGCCGACAAGAAAGTCGAGATCTGCCCCTTTATCCGCTTGCATGACATGTTCTACATACATCTGCTGATAGCCACCGTTCAAAGCCAGCGGAGTTGGTTTCCAGAGTGAGCGTCTGCGTGCGAGTTCCTCCTCAGAAACATCCAAGTGAAGCCGTCTGGCCTCGACATCCAACTCGATGAAGTCACCTTCTTGAACCAGGGCCAAGGGCCCTCCGACAGCTGCTTCGGGACTGACGTGGAGCACAACCGTTCCATAAGCTGTGCCGCTCATGCGCGCGTCCGAGACGCGAACCATGTCGGTGATTCCCAGTTTCAGAAGCTTTGGCGGCAATCCCATATTTCCGACTTCAGACATGCCTGGATACCCTTTAGGTCCACAACCTTTTAAAACCATAATGCACGTCTTATCAATTTGGAGTTCGGGATCTGCAATCCGCTTTTTGTAATTCTCGATGCTCTCGAAAACAACAGCGCGACCACGATGTTTCATCAGGTTTTGTGAGGCAGCGGATGGCTTAATCACCGCTCCATTCGGAGCGAGATTGCCTTTGAGTACTGCAACTCCACCGTGTGCCACGAGAGGTTTGTCGAAAGTTCGAATTACTTGGTCGTTAAAATTGGGAGCGTCCTGGCAGTTCTCCCAAATGGTCTTACCGTTGACGGTTGGGGCGTCGCGGTGAATGTAGCCATGCTCACCGAGGATACGGATGGCGGCTGGGAGACCGCCGGCATAATAAAAATCTTCCATAAGAAATCGACCCGACGGCATGAGGTCGACTAGCGTAGGAACGTTGTGACCGAGTTGGTCCCAATCTTCGAGGGTAAACGGAACGCCAATGCGGCCGGCGAAAGCAATCAGATGAATGACTGCATTGGTTGAACCACCGAGAGCACCATTCACGCGCACGGCATTCTCAAAACTTTCTCGGGTCAAGATGTTCGACATGCGCAAGTTTTCGCGTACCATCTCGACGATACGTCTACCAGACAGATGGGCGAGAACTGATCGACGCGAATCCACTGCCGGTATAGCGGCGTTCTGCGGCAGGGAAAGCCCCAGCGACTCAACCATTCCCGCCATTGTAGAAGCTGTCCCCATGGTCATGCAGTGACCGGCAGAGCGGGCCATGCACGACTCTGCTTCCGAGAACTCAACTTGATTCATCTTGCCGGCTTTTAGGTCTTCGCTGAAACGCCAAAGGTCAGTGCCGGAACCAATATCCCTGCCTTGAAATTTCCCATTTAGCATTGGGCCGCCAGAGACCACAATGGCGGGCACGTCACAACTTGCTGCGCCCATAACGAGTGCCGGGGTGGTCTTGTCGCAGCCACACATGAGCACAACGCCGTCAATCGGATTTCCGCGAATGGACTCCTCAACATCCATGCTGATGAGGTTGCGGAATAACATCGCAGTAGGTCGAAGGTTTGTCTCGCCCGAGGACATGACTGGGAATTCGAGTGGAAAGCCTCCCGATTCCCAAACTCCGCGTTTGACTCGCTCAGCCAGAGCGCGTAAGTGAGCGTTACAGGGGGTAAGTTCCGACCATGTGTTGCATATGCCAATCACTGGCCGGCCATCAAATAGATCTTCCGGGAAGCCTTGGTTTCGCATCCAGCTGCGATGTATGAACCCGTCCTTGTCGGATCGTCCAAACCATGCAGAAGATCGGAATTTCTTTCCCTCGTTGAACATTGAAGTTTTCCTTTAAGTTTCCTACCGTCAATAAGTATACATATTACCTAAGAAGCGTCTATACTTCTCTTCGCCAATTCGGGAGAATTCATCGGACCATTGGCTGGTTCTCGCGATATGACTTCACCATTTACGATCTTGAAATCAGGCCACGCGTCCAGGGTTGCGCATCCGCACGAGTCATTCTCCTCGAAAACCGCCCTGGAGCGCAGACTTCTCGATACAGTGAAAGGCGAAGTTAGGTTCGAGGACGCTTCGCGCGCTCTCTATGCAACCGATGCCTCAAATTATCGCCAGGTGCCGATCGGACTAGTTATCCCTCGCGACAGAGATGACGTCGTATCCACCATCGGAGCTTGCCGCGAGTTCGGAGCGCCGGTGCTTTCGCCCGGCGGCGGCGCAGGCCTTGCAGGTCCGTGCTGTAACGTTGCAGTTGTCGCGAGCAGATCAAACAGAATACACCGAGAAATGCCTTTCATCTTTCCGAAGTATTGGTTGGCTGGCAATTGTTGACCAGCGCTGACCCGAAGAGCGAGGGATAGTTGCACCAAACTAGAGATGCCGACGCTGGATCCGATCAGTTCGAGGTCGTCGCGGACTATGCTTGCGAGACCGGTGAAAATCCGCTTTGGCATGAGCAGGAACAACGGCTGTACTGGACGGATATTCCAAGAGGACGGCTTTTTCGTTACGACCCGAAGACCGAAAAGCATGAGCAATGTTACCAGGGAAGGCCGGTAGGGGGCTTTACGATCCAGGAGGACGGGTCTCTGCTCCTTTTTATGGATCGTGGGACCGTGGCTATCTGGAATGATGGATTGCTGAAAGAGGTTATTCCGGAGCTACCGGCCGAACGGACATCGAGGTTCAACGACGTGATTGCTGACCCTCGAGGCCGAGTATTCTGCGGCACCATGTCGACTCCGGAACGAAAAGGAAGGCTATACAGAGTTGATCCAGACGGTTCTTGCAATGTACTTCTCGAGGAGGTGGGCTGTTCGAATGGAATGGCGTTCGCCTCTGACTGCAAGAGTTTCTACCACACGGATTCGTTCGCGCATGAGATTTACGTCTTTGACTACGATATCGACTCCGGTGGCATTCAAAATCAAAAGGTGTTTGCGCGATTCACTGAAGCGGATGGCATGCCGGATGGCCTGACAATGGACGCTGACGGTGGTCTGTGGACGGCGCTCTGGGGCGGACGAGGAATTGTTCGGCTGCGTTCGAACGGCGAGGTCGATCGCCGGATTGGTTTGCCAACTCCCAAGACATCGAGCCTCACGTTTGCTGGTCAGGACTATCGGGATCTTTACGTAACAACGGCAGGTGGCAACACTAGAAATGAAGATGGTGAACTGGCCGGTGCACTGTTTCGCATAAGGAACCAGGCGCACGGAGTACCCCAATTTTGTTCAAATGTCCGTACGCCCAATCGATAGCACCAGCGAGGAATCATGAATCAGATTGATCTAAAGGGACGTAAAGCAGTCATCACCGGAGGAGCGCAAGGCATTGGCTTCTCCATCGCATCCCGTTTGATCGCTTCGGGTGCGACCCTGTCGCTCTGGGATCGCGATGAGGTTCTGTTGAAGCAAGCTCAAACGCAGCTCAGCAATACCGGCGAAGTGTCTATCGAGGTTGTGGACGTCGCTTCGGCTGAAAGTGTTAGAAAGGCCACAACGTCCGCTTTGAAAAAACATGGCCGAATCGACATCCTGGTCGCAAACGCGGGTATCGCAGGCCCCAACTTCAAGTCTTGGGAATATCCACTGGACGCATGGAAACAGGTGATCGACATAAATTTGACGGGTGTTTTTCTGTGTTGCAGCGCCATCGTTCCTTATTTGTTGGAGCAGGGCTACGGCCGCATTGTGAACGTGGCTTCCATTGCCGGCAAGGAGGGGAATGCCAACGCGTCGGCCTACAGCGCCTCAAAGGCCGGAGTGATAGCGTTCACGAAATCGCTAGGAAAAGAAACTGCGAACAAGAACATCGCAGTCAACTGCATTACTCCGGCGGCGGCGCGTACTCGCCTATTCGATCAAATGAGTCAGGAACACATCGACTTCATGTTGTCCCGCATTCCGCGCGGACGCTTTCTGGAAGTTGATGAAGTGAGCTCCATGGTCGCGTGGCTGGTATCTGAAGAAAATTCATTCACAACCGGTGCTGTTTTCGATCTTAGCGGTGGACGAGCAACATACTAAAAGAAGGAAAGAAAAATGAAACTACTTCGTTACGGACCAAAAGGTTCAGAACGTCCAGCACTTTTGGACAAAGAAGGAAAGCTCCGCAACCTGTCCGGCGTGATTTCCGATTTGTCTGGTGCCGCGCTCTCGTCTGATTCGCTGGCCAAGCTGCGGGGTCTTAATCCGGAAGCTCTTCCGGAAGTCAGTGATTCTCACCGCATCGGTCCGTGCGTCGGCTCAGTGGGTAAGTTCATTTGCATCGGTCTCAACTACTCGGATCACGCAGCTGAGTCGGGAATGGCCGTACCAAAGGAGCCAGTAATTTTCATGAAGGCAACCTCGGCCATCATCGGACCCAATGATGATGTGATGATCCCGAAGAACGCTCTCAAAACAGACTGGGAAGTGGAACTCGGCGTAGTACTCGGCAAAGAAGCAAGGTACGTCGAAGAGTCCGAGGCTCTCTCCTATGTTGCCGGATATTGTGTAGTCAACGATCTGTCCGAACGTGCGTTTCAACTCGAAGGTACTGGCCAGTGGGTGAAAGGCAAGAGTGCGGATACCTTCGGGCCGATCGGGCCTTGGCTTGTAACCTCGGATGAAATTCCGGACCCTCAGAATCTGAACCTGTGGCTTGAGGTAGATGGACATAGATATCAGGACGGGACAACAAGAACGATGGTGTTTGGTGTCGCCCACCTACTGAGCTATCTGAGTCGATTCATGAGTCTCCAGCCGGGAGACATTATCTCCACGGGAACGCCTCCAGGTGTAGGTTTGGGCCAAAAACCGCCCGTGTATCTTCGTGCAGGCAACAAAATCAGGCTTGGTATTGAGGGACTTGGAGAACAGGCCCAGACCGTCGTGCCCTTCAATTTCTTGGCTTGATCGAGCCGAGTTTTTTCCCAGTTTAACTAAAGCCAGCATGGGTCCAGCCCGTTGTGCCAATTTGTGCCTCCACCTCGAACCAGGTCGCCTTGTTGCCTTGTTTGCAATTAAGCGAGAACGAAATCGCCTGACAAGCGCGGGGATTCAACGAGATGCAAGTCATTACGCGTGGTCGCAAAATGAACGCCGCAACTGTTGATCAAAGGGTTGCTGGTCTTGCGTATGCCGTGTGCACCTGCCGAGTGCCAATTCGGGGATGAACCTCCAGAATCGAGCACCATGATTCGCAGAGCATTGGGATATTTGCTCGAAACGCACGATAGAGAAGCAAGGATTCGGACCGGCCGCGCGATGTAGTAAGAAAGCTTGTTCGATTCCAGCTCGAACTCGGTTTGCCTGCGAAGATTAATGCAATTTTTATCTGAACTATTCGCGGCGCCGTAGTCTGGTGTTCTTGACCTTTTCGTCTAGATCTCTTTTCTTTTGAGTCTTGGCGTCCATTGCTTGCCGGATATCGTAACGAGTTCCGACAAGAACAGCGCGCATGGAATTCTCCGCTGAACGCTCGTGCTTTGCCTTGATGGCGTTCAGAACCGATCGATGTTTCTGGAGCGAATGCTGATATGCGGCGGCGTCTTTGTTTGTTAGGCGGAAACTGGCGCGCAACGCTGCCTGAATTAGAGCGCCGAAGGGCCGCATGAACGAATTGTGTGTCGATTCGAGAATCGCGAGGTGGAAACGCAGATCGGCCTCCACAGAGGCCGCGGTCTTGCCAACTGAGTTCTCCATTTCGCTTAATGCTTTTTCGATCTCTGCCACATCTTCAGTGGTAGCTCGCTCTGCAGCGATCCGTGCCGAAGCGGGTTCGATGACCTCTCGGAGCTCCAGTAGATCGATGATCGCGTTTGGCAAACTTCCGCCAGAGAATTGCCAGGCAAGCACATCGGGGTCGAGTGCGTTCCAATCCTTTTTTGGTCGTATGCGCGTTCCTGTTTTTCGTCGAACTTCAACGAGTCCCTTAGACGTCAGGACTTTAATCGCCTCGCGAATAGCTGTCCTGCTTACATTGAGGGAGACGCCCAACGCGGCTTCTGTTGGAAGGATTTCGCCGGGACGAATTTTGCCGCTCAAAATGCTCACGCCCAAATGTTCAGCAATTCGACCATGCAGATTGGTCTTGTTGCCAATCGCGTTGACGCGGATTTTCTTTCCAATGGAGTTGGTCACTGTCTTGATTATCGAGGATAGGAATGCCCTTTGGAATGCCAAACTTGAGTTGGCGTACGGACAAACAGGGCCAGTACCTGACTTTCACTTATTGCCACAGCAAAATCCACGGATGCTCGCCGGCGGAGGCCGCGCTGCAGCACTATTTTCGAGTCTCTCCGCCTTCTGTGCATCAGATGATCTTAACGCTCGAAGCGCGAGGCTGCTGCATGTTCGGCATTCTGCTGAACATGAGGCATGGGGCCAGCGCTCTAACCATTGAGGGCAAAGGCGTTAGGAACGGCGTGCGAAATGCAATTTCAATCGCAGCCGGACAATACGAATCAGAAATCCGGTCACACGCTGGACACAGAAAGGAACTAGAAAATGAAAACACGATTGAAGGGACTTGCTGTAATCACCGGGGCTTCCTCAGGAATTGGCGCCGTTTATGCCGATCGCCTGGCGCGTCGCGGTTACGACTTGCTTCTGGTTGCCCGGAACCGGGAACGCATGGAAGATCTCGCCAAGAAACTTGCCGCTGAAACGGGACACAAGGTTGAGATCCTGGCCGCCGATCTAACCGATTCCAAAGATTTGGCTGGAGTAGAGCGAACGCTCCGCGAAGACTCGAGGATCACCTTGCTGGTAAACAATGCGGGTATGGCCTCCACTGCTCCGTTACTGAATTCGGATGTCGCCGACATGAGCAAGATCATCTCGCTGAACGTAGAGGCGCTGACACGTCTTACCTACGCAGTAGTGCCGGCCTTCGTGAAGCGCGGTTCCGGCACAATCATCAACATCGGCTCGGCTGTCGGAGTTGCCCCTGAGCTTCTCAACGGCGTGTACGGCGGCACTAAAGCCTTTGTTCTCGCATTCAGTCAATCACTGCGCCACGAGTTGGCCAACAAGGGTGTCACAATCCAGGTCGTGTTGCCCGGAGCGACGGCCACCGATCTCTGGAATAAGGCTGGCACCCCGGTCGAACACCTGCCCCAGGAAATTGTCATGACGGCGGATGACATGGTGAACGCAGCTCTGGCCGGTCTCGATCAAGGGGAGTTCGTCACCCTCCCTGCGCTAGCGGACGCCGGGCAGTGGCAGGCGTACGAGGCGGCACGCCGGGCGATGATGCCCAATTTGTCTCGCTCGGAGCCAGCGGCCAGGTATGGGACCGTTCGCGCAGCAGCGTGAGCCTCAAATGCTGAGGATTCAGAAGAAGTCCGATGGATGCATCACTAAGCTGTTACTCAGCGGCCGGATTCAGGCGAGTCACATCGCCTGCGTCCGGTCGGCAATAAGTGATGGCTGTGCGCCAAAAACTCTGGATCTGAGTGAGGTCACGTTGATAGACCTTGATGCAGTTCGATTCTTGATCGAATGCGAAGACACGGGCGTTGAGTTGGCTCAATGCCCTCCTTACGTGCGCCAATGGATTCTTCGCGAGCGGGCTGAATCCGTTCAGTCTGAGTCTTCGTGTACCGATTGAATTGACAGGATCGCTTGGGAACCCGTAACGTGTGAACCTAAGGCTTGCCGAATCGGCGGATTCCCTGATGAATACGAATGAGCGCCAAAGTCCTGTTTCGTCGGAGCTGCGCTCTTGCATCGATCGTGTTCCCGCTCTTGCCTGGTCGGCGCTGCCGGATGGCTCGCTCGATTTCTTGAATCAGCGATTTCAGGACTACACGGGACTTACTCCGGACCAGTTGCGCGGATTGCGCTGGCAATCGATCGTTCATGGCGACGACATCCAGCAAGTCGAAGTCTGGTGGGGGGAACTCAGGCAGTCTCAGGAAGAGAGCACAAAGACAGTAAGACTTCGCCGATTCGACGGCAAATATCGCTGGTTCCAGATAGCGGCATCGCCCGTCCACGATGACCATGGGAAGCTTGTCTTTTGGTACGGAATCAATACCGACATTGACGACCTTAAACGCTCTGAGCAAAAGCGCGGCGAAGACGAAGCGGACCTTCGCACGATCACTGATGCGATTCGCCAATCTATCGTGGTTCTAGCGCCTGACGGAACGACTCTCTACGCCAATCGGGTAGCGTTGGAGGACACAGGACTGACGCCCGGTGAGGTGAACAACCAGGGTTTCTTTGCACGAGCCTTCCATCCCGACGATATCGATCGCGTGCGTGAGGAGCGCCTGGAAGGACTTATGAGGGGTGAACCGTTCGAACTGGAAATGCGGTCCTTGTTCAAGCACGGGCAATATCGCTGGCAACTCATTCAGTACAACCCACTGAAGAACGAACACGGACAGGTGATCCGCTGGTACGCGACCGCAACCGACATCGACGATCGCAAGAAGACGGAAGAACAGCTCCGCAACGAGAATCTCGTATTGCGAGAGGAAATCGATCGCTCCTCGATGTTCGAGGAAATCGTGGGTTCGTGCAAACCCATGCGGCAAGTGTTGAAGCAGGTTGAGAAAGTTGCGCCATCGGATTCGACCGTTCTCATTCTGGGAGAAACCGGGACCGGCAAAGAGCTGATCGCTCGTGCTCTGCACCGCAGGTCGAAACGTGCGACCCGGGCCTTCGTTCGCGTCAACTGTGCGGCCATACCTCAATCATTGATTGCTTCCGAGCTCTTTGGTCATGAAAAGGGAGCATTCACGGGGGCGTTGCAGCGGCGGCTGGGAAGGTTTGAAGCCGCCGACGGCGGCACGCTCTTCCTGGATGAAATCGGCGACCTCCCTGTGGAAACGCAGATCGCGCTGCTGCGCGTATTGCAAGAGAGGGAATTTGAGCGGGTGGGGAGCAATCAGCCGATTTCAGTCGATGTTCGGCTAATAACGGCAACAAATCGTGACCTGCCGGCAGCGGTAGCGGCCGGAACGTTCCGCCAGGATCTTTTCTACCGATTGAACGTCTTTCCGATCGCCGTTCCGCCATTGCGCGAGCGGGGAGAAGACATTCCATTGCTCGTCGAGTATTTTGTCGCACGATTCTCCAAAGGTGCCGGCAAGAACATCCGAAATATCAACAAGGACTCGCTGGAGATCCTAAGAGCTTATCCTTGGCCCGGCAATATCCGCGAATTGCAGAACGTGGTGGAACGTGCTGTCATCCTTTGTGAAACCGACACCCTCGTTGTCGATGAGAGCTGGCTGAAACGCGAATCGGGAGATTCCTCAGGGCCGCACGAAGGCCTTTCGGCGCTAGCCGATCGTGAAGTGGAGATGATCGAAGCTGCGCTGGCCGAAAGTCATGGGCGGATAGCCGGCCCTTCCGGAGCGGCGGCGAAACTCGGCATACCTCGGCAGACACTAGAATCGAAGATCAGGCGGCTCGGCATCGATCGATACGGCAAAAAGCGGGCGCCTTCTCGCTAGCACCACAGCCCCTGGAGTTGTGCTGATTGTTCGTCATTTTGCCGAACACGCGGCACAACGATGGTCGTATTCCTTTTCTTTTCATAGATTTATGGATGGAATGCTAGCTGCACTCATTCCCTGCGTCAGTCTTCAAACGAAAGGAGAACGACCATGACGCTTAGAGGAATCCATTTCCATCAAACAACCACTTTGACCCCGGAGCAATACATCGCCGGACTCACCGATTTCGGACTTGGCCGCTCAAGACTCTTTGGCAATAGCGCCGACAAATATCTACGGGTGCATTGGCTCGGTCGGACAGATGCAGACGTTACGGAAGGCTCGGGCGGCATTTGGGAGCGCCTGCACTATGACTGGTCCGATCCCAACCTTGTTGTCCTCACGACGACGGACTCAAATATTTGGGGTGGCGCGTCCGGCCACACGTATACCTTTACGCGGAATTCCGACGGGACGACAGAGATCGACGTTGTCGTCGTGCGTGAAGGCAAAAACCTGAAGGGATGGGTTCTCGGGTTAGTGCTCAGGACTATCGGTACGCAGATTTTGGAAAAGGCGTTTGTAAACTCACTGAAAGCCATCGAAGCGCGGAACTCTTCTGCAAAGCAGCAAGCTGCATGATGTGCGGTCGTTCTTCACAAATTGGCGCGGCAGCGGTGCCGAGGTTGTTGAGTCTAGGCGCTGTTCTCACGCGGAAATTGCCGAACGGTTGCCGAAGGAGAACAAGGCGGGCGGAAAGATCGTCGTGCTGATCTAGCAGCGCTCCAGAGGGGGACGGCTCAATACCTCCCAGAATTTGTTCCAAGGAAGACGACCAAGGTTGGAGTACATTAACGCTGCGTCAGAGGGCCGCCGTCCTCCGTTTACTGTCCTATTGTTTTTTCGATGCGCGGGTCGGGGAGCAGCCACATGACGGCGACCATAACGTAGCAGGCGAAGGCGATCCATGGCTGCACAAACGACAGGGGAATTGCAGCAGCGTAGACCACGATAGACAGCGCGCCCTTCTTGTCATTTCCGATCGATGCCGCCAGGGTTGAATCTTTTCCGTGGTGGGCGATCAGTGTCTTCGTCAGAAGGAAATAAGCGGTTCCGGCGAACAGTAACACCACGCCGTATAACGCCACCGGCCAAGGCGCAAAATGGTTCTCCCCCATCCAGGCGGTAACGAACGGGGTCAACGAGAGCCAAAACAACAAATGCAGATTCGCCCACAGGATGCCTCCCGTAACATGCTTCGCCGCCTGCAGGAGGTGATGATGGTTGTTCCAGTAAATGCCGACGTAAACGAAACTCAGGACATAGCTGAAGAAAACAGGAAGGAGTGGCTGCAAAGCCGCAAGGCCGGTTCCTTGTGGAGACTTCATTTCCAGCACCATGATAGTGATGATGACGGCGAATACCCCGTCACTAAAAGCCTCCATGCGGCCCTTGGTCATCCTTCCTACTCCTTTTTTTGAGAGTCAAGAGCGAGCAGCCAATGAAGGGCCGCCGCTTCCCCCCCAACGCCCATCGCCTTGGCATCGACGCCGAGTTTTCGCAAAACACCGGCGGGTGTATTTCATTCGTAGATTCTTCGGCTTTATGCACGAAATCCATAAGCATTTGGGCCGAGGGGACTGCCTGCTTCTAGCTGGCAGCGGGAATCGGCTTGCCTTCCTTTCCGTTCTCTGCTAACTTTTGCCTGACCTTCACAGGCGAATCGCTCTCTGAGCAACCGTAAGTCCTGTGAAACTTGGGGCTTCGGATAAAGCCTTCAGGACGTAACGTAGAGGTTCTCGACTCATGCGTGTCCTGAGAAGCCGTCGCATTTATGCGACGGAGAAGTCACGAATGCTGGTTTCACTACCGGTCAAGGTTCCAGGACAAGTTGCCATTGAGTTTTTCAGGCATGATCAGTGCAGGAGAGCTTCCCAATCCGCTGGGACTCTTCCCGCTGGACCTGGTGCCGGCTGAGTTGCTGGGTGCGAATGAGGTGGCAGCAACTCCACGCCCTTGATCATCCGCTGCTTTTCGTAGTCGAAGAACCAATCTTCACCTGGTTCAAAGCTGACGACTACGGGATGCCCCGTTGATGCAAAATGCTTTGAGGCATGTTGACTTGGAGAACTGTCGCAGCACCCGATGTGCCCACACTGCGCGCATCGACGGAGGTGAAGCCACCAGCCCCCTGCTGCCAGACATTCCACACAGCCATCCCCACTTGGCTTCGAAGCAGTGTTAATTCCTGGATGATTTTTCTTCATCGCATTCTCTCCAATCAATTGCCGAACAGTGTTTACACTTGCTGGAACCGAGAGAAGGCGTCAGAGTTTATCCGCCGCTCTGCGACTGCGCTGAAAAACCAGCATACCGCGTCATGCCTAACCCCCGCCGTTTATTCCTTATCGTCCCATCGAACATAAATTATGGCCGTGCGCACATGACTTTCAAGCCAAACGTCCACACCAGCAAGGCGATTGATCCAGCGAGGTTTAAGCTCCTTCACCGACTCGTCCGTGACCTTGTCCAAAAACACCTTGAACAGTAGGAACTCGTTGTCCGGCCCAACGACTTTGACCGCTTCCGATGTAGCAGCAGCTGCGTCCATGTTGTTATGAATGCGCTTGACGGTGTTGTAGACGTCAAGGGTAAATTCCCTAGTGATCTCCACGTCTGCCTATATCCGTGAGGTGGCCGCCTACGAAGGTGTCGAACTTGTACGCGAGGATCTCATCGAACACTTTCAGGTACTGATGGAAATCTGTCGAGAGATCAAATCCCTGGAACGGTGCACAGCCGGACGTAACCGAATCAATGACCATCAGAAATTTGGCTTCGGGAACGTAGATAAAAAGGTCGCCTTTCTGGCGAATGATAGTGATGGTCCCTGAGCTCCACTGTTTTGCCACCAAGTTTGATCGTCTTCTCGGACGTAAATGTTACGTTTGGCACCAGCCGATTCGGGTCGTTCATCTCCTTCAAGAAGTCGCTGACGCCTTCGAGCGCGACGATTTTGAGCAACCCTCCGCGGATTTCTTTAATGACATTGAAATGACCTTGCGTATCTGATTCCCCTTGGAGAGGGTTTGACCAGATCTGAAATTCTTCGGTGTTGATGATGCTGCCCCTGAACGCAAGACCCGTACCGTTCCTTCAAAGACGATCTGGACATCAAGTTTTCGAGCGAGAGAACTGAGATCAACGGCTTCGTGATCAGACCCTCGCTCGAAGACCGCATGCCCGACTCACGGGGTCGGCCACCCCCGCCTACAGTCTCCAGTCGTGGCCAAATCTGAACCTCTTCGTCGTCTTCGCCGGCGTCTGTTTCGACCTTTTGCTTGCTCGATCCACTCCCGGATGTAGAGAGGACGATTTTCGAGCTTGATGGTATCCGCCCCGCAGCTGGCGAGAAATTTCACCGCTTCCTGGTTTCTGCACCCATCGCCGCGGTCGCCGGAGCTCCCGCAATTTCTAGCGCATTCGCATTGGGGGCTATTGAACCGATTCCAAACAAGATCGGCGAGATAGCGTTTCAGCGAAGGTTCTGAAACTGTTCTTACTTATCTTCAGTGACCGAATCTTCGACTCCAGGGTAGACCTGGGCATGCCCAGTTTGGTAGCCGCGCCTGACGGTCCGAAGACCCGCCCTGCACTTTCTCGAAGGGCAGCCTCAATCATTTCTTTTTCCTGAGCGGCGAGTTTTTCAGGGAGGCCCAGCGCGCTGTTCGGCTCGGTTGCACGGGACGGGGGGGAAAGCCAGGGCTCGTCAACCGAGAAATTCTCTGTTTCGCACATGATGACAGATCGTCCAATCACGTTTTGCAATTCGCGAATGTTACCCGGCCACGGGTAGGCCTGAAGTAAGGCAAGTGTTCTTTGGTCTATCCCCCGTATGTTCTTTCCCAACTCTCTCGCACAGCGATCAATGAAGTATTCAATCAGCGCAGGAATGTCTTCTCGTCGTTGTCGCAGGGGAGGCATTTCAATGGGAAAGACGTTGAGACGATAATAGAGATCGCTGCGAAACGTGCCCGCCTGGATGGCCGCGTGCAAGTTGCCGTTTGTGGCAGCAATCACCCGTACGTTGGTACGGATGGAGCGGGTTCCTCCGAGACGCTCAAATTCGCGTTCCTGCAAGACCCGTAACAGAACGATTTGGGTTTCGGGAGGAAGCTCTCCGACTTCGTCGAGAAAGATCGTGCCTCCCTCCGCTAGTTCGAACCGGCCCAGGCGCCGCTGCAACGCTCCAGTGAAAGAGCCCTTCTCATGGCCAAACAATTCAGAGGCAATCAAGTCGCGCGGGATGGCTGCGCAATTTACGCTTACAAAAGCGCGTGAGCAGCGCCGCGACTGTCGATGGATCGCGCGCGCAATAAGCTCCTTGCCTGTTCCGGTTTCGCCGGTGACGAGAACGCTGGCGTCAGTAGGAGCGACTTTGGCCACGAGGGAAAGTACCCTTTGCAGCGCGGAAGAAGTTCCGACGATCTCATCGAACGGCGCCGCCTCATTGATTTCTTCGCGCAGAGCGATGTTCTCGTGTTTCAGTTTCTCTTCGGACGGTTTTGGGTCCGCGATGACCGTAACGGCGCTTGCCATAACTTGCCCCCTAATCTAGGAACTTTGCATTCTTGTTTGGCCCTTTTGTTCATTGCACGCATTGTGGAGTCTGCCCCGTCTGCGGACAACCCCAGATAGTCAGAGGACGGGTTCGCTAGATGGTGAGAGGAAGTGCTACGACTTTAGGGGGAGATAAAAATGCCTCTAGGATTCCGAAAGATCGATGTGCTTCCTACCAAAGAGCCGGGCATCGATGGACCAGGCACCCGGTCCGACCATTGCCAGAGTGGCGCCAAGGGTGGCCAACATGATCCGAATCCATGGATCACCGGGACGCGAGAAAGCGATCCACACCTCAGCGAGGGCTACCACAACTCCGGTCACTGGGGTCCACAAGCCGACGAGAAGAAGTATCCCCGCACCGGCTGCAATGATTTGCGGGGCTATGGATGCAGATTGATGTGCATCACGTAGATCGACGATCCCATAGTGAATTAGAGCTACGCCGGTGAGCATCCGGAGGAGCAGAAGGCCATTGCCAGGCCAACCATGCGCAAAGGTCGAGAATAGACGTTGCAAAACAGTCCCTTATAGTCCATCTGTAGGATAAGAGGCTCGCAATACGCTCGAAACACGTGATAGTTGGATCGGGCTATCCCTCTTTCGGGGGATTTATAGTTCGATAATCCCACGCTTTAGTGCGATCGTGACAGCATGGGTCCGGTCGTTAGCGCCAAGCTTGGAGAGTATATTCGTGACGTGGCTCTTGACCGTCTGTTCCGTGATGGCGAGTTGGTCAGCGATCACTTTGTTCGCATTACCAGTCGCGATCAGTTGCAGCACATCAATCTCACGTGGGCTCAGGGCGTCCTCTGCGGCATGGTCAGCTAGCTCGGCGGCGACTTCCGGCGGTATGCGCTTCTTGCCGGCATGCACGACACGGATGGTCTCCAGAAGTTCTCTATGCACGTGGCCCTTCAATATGTAGCCCTGCGCACCCGCTCGCAGGGCCCGCAACACTTGAACGTCGCCTGTGTACGTGGTCAGAACAATGATCCGGGCGTTAGGAAATTCGTTGTGGATGTCGATGATGGCCTCGATGCCATTGAATCCCGGCATCTGCAGATCCATTAGGGTCACATCCGGCCGGTGCAATCGGAACTGTTCGATAGCTTCCTGTCCGTTGGACGCTTCCGCAACCAGCTTCATATCAGCTTCCGCGTTGACCAGTGCTGCGATCCCCTCGCGCAGGAGCGGATGGTCGTCGACGCTAAGGATCCGAATCGGCTTAGGATTGCTGCTCATGACTTTTGCTCTTGCCGAATAGCCGGAATCTTGAGCCATCACGCGGTCTTTCGGAGCCAATGGATACGGGAACAGTAAGTTGAACTTCCGTGCCTGCTCCGGCCTCGCTCCAAAAATCCAATCGAGCGCCAATTTGCTTCGCACGTTCACGGACACCCGGCAATCCCCAATGTCCGGGTTGTCCGCCTTCTTTCAGGACCTTGGGGTCCATACCTTTTCCATCGTCGCGGACAAGCACCCGAAGGAGGTGATTGTCGTATCGAATCTCAGCCTCAATGTGATGTGCACCCGCGTGCTGAAAGGCATTTCGCAGCAATTCACGGGCAATTCGGTACACTTCGTCCTGAAGAGCGGGAGACAAAGTTCGTCGCTCGCCCTCGACGATAACGCGAAAGATTGGAGGCTTGCCCTTGGCATCCGCAGCGGTCTCATGTTCTCTACCGGTTTGCGTCAGCAATTCTGCGAGATCAGTCGAAGTGACCCTTTCGGAGCGCAAGTCCTTAATAGTATCCCGGCTCTCGGCGATCGCCTGTTCGGTCCTCATGATCGCGCCGTCAAGCGCTTCCATCGCCTCTTCTGTGCGCCTCGGGAGCATATTCCGGGCGGCCTGAAAACGAAAAAGAAGACCGTGCAGGTTTTGTAGAAGAGTGTCATGCAGTTCCCGCGCGATGCGTGTGCGCTCGTTGACGCGTGCTTCCAGCCCCACGTTGAACTGCCGCGCCAGTTGATGGACGCGGGATTGATAGAACGCCCAGAGCAGTGCCAGGAAAGTTGCCACGCACGACAAACGGAACCATGTGGTTTGGTAATACGTCGGCGCGATGGAGAAATCCAGGAAAGTGCCGGCTTCGTTCCACACACCGCTGTTGTTGCACGCCGCCACGCGGAAACGGTAGCTGCGAGGAGGAAGATCGCTATAGAAGGCTTGCCGACGAGTGTCGGCGTCCCGCCAATCGGCGTCCCGTCCTTCCAGCTTGTAGCGAAAGCGCACCTTCTCGGGCGCGACCAGGCTGAGCGCGGTGTAATCGATCTGCAAATCGCGAATCAGCGCAGGCAGGCGCAAGGGCCCGCCTGCTGGGGAAGTCGGCTCGTACGCCCTGTGGTCGGCGGTGACCTTCTCAATATGCACCGGTGGCGGGAGCTTATTGAAGGGAAGGTGGTGCGGATCCACGACGCTGATGCCGTCGGGAACACTGAACCAGAGTTTCCCATCTGCTGACTTGCCGACGCGCGGCGTATAATCGCCAACAACAGCGAGACTTCTTAGCCCGTCCGAACTATCGAAAACTGTGGCGTGGATCCTGCCGGCGGTCTTGTCCACAGCACTAGCCCGCGCCTCCAACTCGGAGCGCGCAACCCGCACTAAGCCGCAGGGCATCATTAGCCAGACCGATTGGGCGTCGTCTTCCATCGTCCATTGCACCGCATCGCAAGGCAATCCGCTGTTGCTCGTCAGCGTGGCAATGCGGCCTTTTTTTAATCGGCTGAGTCCGCCCTCCGTGGCGATCCAAAGCGCGCCTTCACCGTCGAACCTAAGCTGATATACACGGCCCTCACCCAGCCCATCGCTGCCTGAGTAAGATAACTGGACATGGTCGTCATGAAACCAGCTGACGCCACCCCGAGAAAATCCGAGCCATAGGCCGCCGTGCAAAGGATCCGGAGCCAGAACAAATGCAGGATCCTTACGTCCGAATGCGGCCCAGGGAATCTGTAGGAACTCATTACGCGGCGACAATCGGAAGAGACCGAGGCCGCGGTTGGCGATCCACAGATTCCCCGAAGGGTCGTCGGTGAGAGAATCCACCAACCCACCGGGAGCCGCCGTAGGAATAAACCGGTCATTCTCCATGTTGCCGATCCCGGTCAGCGTGGAAACCCAGATTCGCCCGCGAGAGTCCTGAAAAAGGGACCCCACCCCCTCATCCGGCAGTCCGCTGCCAACAATCTCTCGCACGTCGGCCCTGGCCCTGTGCTGGCGGTACACCGTAACCTGGCCTTCATTCAGGTGGTTTAACCCATTAAGGGTACCGAACCAAACGCTTCCATCCCTCGCCGCTAAGACGGCTCCCCAGGGGATGTCCGACAAACCTTGGTTCCGGGAATACGTGACCACGGGAAGCTCGCGAAAGCGGTCGAGTCCGTTGACGGTGGCGACCCAAATATCGCCCTCACGATCCTCAAACAAATCGTAAATGTCGTCACCTGACAGGCCGTCCAATTCTGAAAACACATCGGTCCGTCCCTGGTGTATATGCACAATGCCCCGGCTCGCAGGTGCCACCCACAGACCGCCGTCGCGATCTCGGAGCATTCCTAAGCGACGGAACCCGCGCCTCGCAGCGGGGAACGGATATACCAACTCCGCTTTCCCATCAGTTAGCCGCATGACCGCGCCCGTTGTAGCGATCAAGAGAGCGCCGTCCTCGCCGTCCGCCATGCCCTGCGCTCTTCCGTTTAGCAGGCCTGGCACCGCATAGAATTCCGGCGGTCCGGGTCTCCATCGCCACACCCCCGTATCCAATCCGACCCAGAGGTTCCCCTTGCCGTCCTTATGCATCCCGAAAACCCCGTGGCTAACACCGCCCATCTCCGGGTGGCATCGGACACCGCCATTGCGAATTTCGCAGAGTTTTCCATCGGGGGGCCCGCTCGCGCCAACCCATATCGAGCCCTCATCGTCTTCAACTAGAGCAAAGACAACCAATCCAGCCAGCTCCGCGTACTGAGTGAGCTTACCGTTCTTCCAGCTTGCCAGCCCATTCCATGTGCCGATCCAAAGAGTCCCGTCGCGCGCCGCGACAAGCCTCGAGACGGTGTTTGAGGGAAGATGCTGATCCGGCGGTGGCTGCCAGGGGACGATCCGGACGTCATCGAAGCGAGACAAGCCGAATGCGGTCCCCAGCCAGAGGTACCCGTCGGGCGTCTGGGCGATTGAGAGAATGGAGCCCTTGGCAAAGCCGTCCCGGATCTTCCAGGCCGTATGCGCGTACTGACTGACGTCTAGCGCCGGATCGAGGGCCCTCGCATAAGGGCAGGTCGCCAGCAGGATGCAGCCTAAGCCGGCGGCCAGCACGACAGCGTAATGTCCTCGTCCATTGGTTTTTCCCATTGGACCGAGATGTTACTCTCATTCATCTCAGTGGAGGTAGCGCCAGCATCACCGTTTGAGATGCACTAAGGCGACGCCGTTGGGTTGCTACGTAACTCTTTGCAGTGGTCAAGGCGCGAGGCGGCGTTGAAAGCGATCAAAGGTCAACCGCGAACAAACGCGGTGCTATCTACCAGATCAGCTTCAATCCGAACTGTATCTGGCGCGATGTGGTCGTCGTGGAGGTGAGGACGCCCGCCGAAGAAATCCGGGCTCCGTTGGCTCCAAACAGGCTGGTATTGTTGGTCGGGACCACCGGCGACGCAAAATTCGTGTGATTCAAGACGTTGAAGAACTCTGCTCGGAATTGCGCATGAAACTTCTCTAGGCTGCCTATGTTGCGAAATAGAGAGGTATCTAGATTGAGCATGCCTGGACCGATAAGAATATTGCGGCCCGCATCCCCAAATCGCGTGCTGGGGTTGGGAAAAGCAAAACACTGTGTTTTGATGTAGTCAAGCGGATTTCCTGGATTCACAAGGGAGCCGTTGCATCCCGGTCCTCTCAGCACATCCGGCCGGTCGAACTGATCGCCCTTCATTCCTAACGGGTCTCCGGTGATTATAGGTGTGAACGGTTCGCCGGAAGCAATGTGCAGAATCCCTGCCCATTGCCAACCGTTTAATGCCCATTGCAGCGCTCGTGGCCTGGTTTTGAGACTCGGGATTTCCCAGACGTAGTTGACCGAGAGGTTTTGACGTATGTCGAAGTCAGCGAGTCCTCGCCCATTTCTCTCATCGAAGAAAAGCCGAGGGGAGCTGTTCGCGAAAGTATCGCTGTTCGCCGATTCCGAACCCGAGTCAATAATCTTGCCCCACGCGTATGACACCCCGGCTTGCAGTCCCCTGCTGAGTTGGTGAGTTACCTGTATTTGAAGGGCATGGAAAATGGAATCGGAGTTCCACATGGTGCCGGAAATCTGGCCTACGTTCGGGTTCAGACGAGTTCCATTCACCGGCCATACGTAGCCCTGCGGCGTCAATGTTGGAAGCACCATGTCGAAATTGTTCGTGAAGTAGGGAAGATGAACGCCGCGCGATCCCGTGTAGCTCACCTGCAGTACCGTATCTCGAGCAATGCTCTGCTGAATGTTGAAGTTCCACTCCATGTCATAGCTGCGTAGAGGATTTGGCTGAATATACGCGTAGCGGAGCGTGGGCGTCGTTAATAGCGAAAATGCTCCGTTCGGAAACGACCCCTGCGGCAGGTTCGTGTCGTTGCCCAACTCAAAGAATGGAGCCGACAACTGGGTCGTCACCGCAAACAGATATGGGAGAGGCAAATTATCGAATATTCCGAAGGCAGCGCGGACGGATGTCTTACCTTTACCTAATGGATCCCACGCAAAGCCTACCCTTGGTTCAAAATCGAGCTTCGTCGGATTCGAGAAGAAAGGATCTCCGAGGTGTGGGGTTGTTGATGTCAGCGATGGTAAATTCGAGAGTTTCCCCTGTGCTTCGCTCGGGACCGTCGCTGCTTCATAACGCACCCCGAGATTGAAAGTCAAATTCGGCCTCGCTCTCCAGTCATCCATGACGTATCCAGCATAAATAGACTGGCGGAGGGCGCGTGGCGTGATTCCACTTCCGATCGGCGCGTTAAACGACGTTGGCTGGTCCTGCAGGAAGGCGGAAAGCGATCCAAACACGAACTGGCCCAGCGGGCTGGTTTTGCCGAGTTCGTTGTCCCGGATGTTTTCAAAAGCAAAACCGAACTTTAGGGAATGAGTTCCTGACGTCGCGAACGCATCATCGTAGAACTGATACGAGTTGTAATGATAATCGAACTGCCCGACGGCACCAAAGCCCCCTGGAAACGTAGAAAGTTGCGAGTTCGTTATGATTCCCACAGGGTGGTCAGGCAAAAAGCCGAGCGACATGTCTGCCGCCACGGGGTTAATCGCCTTTAAACTCTTTGCCGCTTCCGAGATTACACGGCTGAAACCCAATCGTGCCGAGTTGGCCATTTGGGCACCGAATAAGTGCGTTTCCTCGAGAACTGCGGCTTGACGGCGGGACAGAGTCCCGATGATGTTGTTATTGAAGGAATCCGGTCCCTCCGTTTTTCCATTGTCGAACATGTAGGTTCCGAACAGGCTATCACTCTTCCCGATCGTGAAGTCCGCCCGTGAGGTAAGGAAATCCTCGTTGCTGTTCTCCGGAGTGGAAAGCGTCAAATTGCCGGTATCGCCCTTGACCGGACCGTTCGGAAGGGGATAGAGCGCCAGGTACGGCTCTACTTTTGGATCCACACTAACAGTACCTGAGGTTAAATGTCCGGCGCGTCCCGCGGCAGAAGGCACAATGTCCACCGTTGTTGTTGAAAGCAGCTGCCGAATTCCTTCGTAATCGCCAAAAAGAAACAACTTGCTTTTGATAATCGGCCCTCCAGCATCGGCTCCGAACTGATTGCGCCGGAATGGGGGCGGAGATGGAGTCGTGTCGAAGAAGTTGCGGGCATCGAAGGCGCTATTGCGTAGAAACTCATAAGCGGAACCGTGTAGCTCATTTGTGCCAGAGCGCGTAATAGAATTGATCACCCCTCCCGACACCCTGCCATAACTGGCTGGCGCGCAGTTTGTTACGACAGAGAATTCATGAACTGCCTCCACGCCGAGCAAGACACCGAGAACGCTGCCGGGCCCTCCGTTGGAATAGTCGTTTATGCTGATCCCATCGAGACGGTAGTTGTTCCCTTGTGGCCGTGCTCCTCCGATGCTGAACTGCATCCCGAGACCGCGGTTTGCCCGTTGATTACTCAGACCAAGCGCGTATTGATTCACGCCGGTAACTCCCGCTTGGAGCTGTGCCAGAGTCGTCCAGTCGCGCCCGTTCAGCGGCAATTCGCGAACCATTGTGGAGTTTTCGGTTGCTTCCAAGGTAGAACTGGCCAATTGGATAGCGGGCGGTGTGCCTGAAACTTCGATTTTCGTCTTAACCTCGCCTGGGCTTAGCTTGAAGTCGATTACTTCCTCGGAGCCTATGGTCACAAGAACATGCGATCTCACAGCCGTTTCAAATTTTTCCTTGGACGCACTGATCTCATACGTACCAGGCACCAGGTTCGGAGCTGTGTAGATCCCGTCCTTGTCTGCGTCTACGGACCGGAGGATAGCCGTCTCGGAGTTCCTAACAGCGACCTGCGCTCCTGCAATCGCGCCTCCGGAGCTATCTCTCACATTCCCCGAAATAGTCCCTCCAGCGACCTGTGCGAGACAAACACTGCCGGTCACCAGTACGATTGCAGCGACGCATGCGGCCGTGAAAGAAATCGAAACATAAGGAGCGCGGGTTGGATTTAGAATCATCTCAACGTTCCTTCTTGGACGCATTCGCCTGACTCTACGCGTCCCAATATCCTGGCGGCAATATTTTCAACAAAGCAGCTTTTACTCCAGCGCCTTGGGACAGAAGGCTATTTCGGGCGTAGTGTGCCCCGCTGTTTCGGCGCTAGGCAATACGGCAGATGAGAATCCTACGCTGAGCCCATGTCGATTCCGAAATGGAGGAGATGGTCTTTCGCGAGACCGAGGTAATCCGCAGTTCGTTCGTAACGAACGTGAAGCCGCCGGACGGGTTAGCGTACCAGGCATACGCCGGAATCACGTCGAGCGTTGCTGGCAATTGTGCCTCAAGGAGCTGTCTCGATTCGGCTTCATGTCCTGGCGAGGCCTAGGCGGCATCATACACCGGCGGTTTCCGGCTATCGACACGCTTGAAAACTTCCCGAGCTCACAACCAAGTCGGCCCCGATCGTCAGAACTACAACTGCTGGTGATGACTGTCTTTGGAAGTCTTGGCGGTGCATTTGGCTCATTGCCAATCACCGTGAGCTAACTGTTCCTCACGTTCCCTTGTTTTCGAGCACGTGCGAATCTCGCGATAGAGACAGGAGGAATGATGAGGCAATTTCAAAAAGTATTCTCGGACCGAGCGACGAACGCCTTCGGGGCATGCTTATGCAACGACTCAAACGGTATGACCGCAATCGAGGCAAAGGCACCGGTGCGCTGCATCGCTGTGCAGGCGATATGCGGAATCGTCCTTTGCCCCATGTGCGAAGGGTGTAATCGCCGATGCTCAGCAAGTCGGCTTCAGCATGCCGGGAAAAACGAAACGCCGCCACGGCTAGCTCGGCGACACAGGAGGCTTAAGGGCCTTACGGACACGCCCAAATACGGCAGAATCATCGCGGAACAATTACTTAGCCTGAATCGTATTCAGGCAAGAGGGCCACTGCCCAGTCCCGTCCTGCCCATTCGGTTAAGGACCTGACGCATATGTTTCTGCATGAACTACGAATTCCTCTTCGTCATTTGCTGAAGTCGCTCAGCTTCACGATCGCGGCCGTGCTGATGCTCGCGCTGGGAATCGGAGCCACGACTGCCATTTTCTCTATCGTGGAAGGCGTGCTGCTGCGTCCGTTGCCATTCCCGCATCCTGAAAGGCTGGTAGCGCTGTTTGACATCTTGCAAGGAGGCAACGGCGAGGCGGGCGTCACGGCTCCCGATATTCGCGCCTACACGCGGGACACGCACAGCTTCGAGGCTCTTGGTGGGTTTCAACCGGTGGGTTACGAACTGTCTGGCATTGGAGAGCCAGCGCAGGTGAATGCGGCTCGGATGTCAGGCGGGGTATTTCCGGCCCTTGGGGTCGCGCCTCTGATGGGCCGATTCTTTACGCAGCAGGAGGATGACCGATACGAGCAGGTAACAGTCGTCAGCTACACGCTCTGACTGGCGGAGCCGACTGCACGGCGATGCGCACGTATTGGGAACTAAGATTTACTGGATCGCAAGCCCTACATCGTGATCGGAGTAATGCCGCGAGATTTTGAATTCCCCCCTGGTGCCGGGACATCTGCACAACAGTGAGTATTTGCTCTTCATTCGATGGCCGCGCTGCGGCTGTAAGTGCCGGTATAGTTCTTGCCGCCTTTGCCGCGCGCGCGGGGGATCACGAACTGGATGTAGTTTTGCGGTGTCCCGGCGTGATCGTGGTTCGTAGCCTGGTTGTCGTGGTCGGTGTCCATAGGTTTCACACCGAGTGTGGTGTTGTCGCCGCTGAAGCTGGAGTACGCCGCGGCTGCCCACCGCCAGCCAACGTCCACGCTGGTCACGTCGCTCGCAAATGTGCCGCACAATGTGACCGGCTCGACGTCCGCCGGGAGGCCCGCAGAGGGGACGGGCCAAGGCATTCCGGTAAGAAAGGCATTGTCGTCAAGATCCCACGGAATGGTTGTAGTCCAGACGTTATGGATGGCGTCGAAGGAGGTAGACGCTAGCGTGGCGTTCGGATCGATGGTGATATTGGCATCCGGCAGCGATTGATTCACGGTGACCACGTTCCCAGCGGGATCCGTGTATTGGAACTGCACGTTGGATTTGAAGAACGAGACGTGGATCAGTTGCCTGGTGACGTCGTGAACCTTGAAGATGCTGTTGAACCAAATCGTGCTTCCGCCAGGCACTGCCACGTTACGGAAGTCAGAAGGGATGCACGTCTGTTGACTGTTCAGTCCGGTAGTGACGATCATATTTCCGGAGCCGCTGCTTGCCGCCAGGTCCGCACTCCCGGCGAAGCTGGCGCTCAATGTGCGACCGTTCGGCTCGGAGGACGTGATCGTGATAATGCAGCTTGCCGTACCGTTCGCTGTGGACGGGTTCAGCGCGCACACTCCGTTGTTGGATAGAACGTCAGAGGCAACGGAAGAAGTTAGAGTGATGGGCGCGAGCACGCTCGGATCCGTGGGGATAACCATATCCGGAGCCGTCAGGGTAATCGTGGCTGAGGAAGACTGACCTACGACGATGGATGCGGGAGAAAGCGACACGGTTAGAGATGTCGATTCCGGCGTGACGTTTAGCGTTCCATTGAGGAGCGCGACGGTGTAGTTGCCGAGAACAGCGGGCGCGGCAACCGCAGCCGGGACTATGGAATAGGCACCGACGGAGCTCGTAGGCGTGGCAGGCGAAGCAAACGTGGCGCTGACGGGATCGGAATTCGTCACTCCGGCGATCGTTCCAGCAAATGCAGGATTGTTCGCGCCGTAGGGACGCGAAGCATTGCCGGCCGCAATCGTAAGCGGAGCAGGCGTGCTCGTGAGCGTGCCCGTCACATAAGTCATCGCGTAGTTGGCGGAGCTGAGTCCGGAGCAATTGATGGCGTACGTTCCCACTGCGCTCGATGGCGTCGCGGATGTAGCGCAGGCCAGGGAACCGGTGAGAGAAGCGGGAGTGTCGCCATTCACAAAGCCAGCGAAAGTAGCAGTGAACGCGGGATTCGCCTTACCGTATTGACGGGTTGCATTGTTGGCGGTGACCGTGAGCACGTCGGACGAAATCGCCAGCGTTCCGAGCACATAAGTGATCGAGTAGTTCTGCGAGCTAAGGCCGGAGCAAAGAATCGGATAACTCCCTGCGGCGCTGGATGCAGTTGCGGTCGTGGTGCAGACGAGCGTGCCGGCTAAAGACGCGAGTGTGTCGCCGTTGACAAAGCCGCTGGCAGTTACGTTGTTGAGCGGCGGGTTCGCGACGCCGTAGGCTCGGGATATGTTGTTAGCCGCGATAGTGAGCGGAGCTGGCGTGATCGTTAGGGTTCCTGGCGCGAAACTGATCGCATAGTTGGAGGAAGTAAGGCCCGAGCACGTGATGGGGTCCGTTCCTGCGGGACTGGACGACGTTGCCGTTGTGGTGCAATTCAAGGTTCCGGCGAGGGAAGCAGGCGCGTCCCCGCTCACGAAGCCGGCAAAGCTGGCGGTGAACGCTGGATTTGCCGAGCCGTACTGCCGCGAAGCGGGGTTAGCGGTGACCGTCAATAGAGCGGGTGCAATGGTGAGAGTTCCGGCAACATAGGTGATTGTGTATGAAGTCGAGCTTTGGCCTGAGCAAGTGACCGGATATGTGCCTACGGGGCTCGATTGTGTCGCAGTCGTTGTGCAAGTAAGCGTTCCCGTGAGCGAGGCCGGAGTATCCCCATTGACGAAGCCAGCGTAGGTCGCATTGTTCAGGGGAGGAGTCGGCTGCCCATATTGCTGAGTTGCATTGTTCGCCGTGATCGTCAAAGATCCCAAATTTCCATTGAAGCCAAGCGACGCGGTTTGCGTCTGGCTGAAGTTGACGGGAGTGCCGAAAATATCCGCTGCTGTCCCAGTTTCCGTGATCGAAAAAGCATTGACCGTGCCCTGTGCGGCCGCAAAGATGCGAACTGTCGCGGAAGCATTCACGCTGAGGAGGTCGGTAAAACTTGGCAGTTGAGGCGAAAGCACGTTGTTGTAGAAAACCTGGCCTGTGCCGCTCACCGTTTGAAACGTGATCTGGCTCAAAGCGACGTTTTCCGCAACGGCATTTCCGACGTTGGTGATCTGAAGATCGAGGAAGAACACGCCGGGCGACTGCACGCCCTGATCCAACAACTGAATCGCAACTTGTGGCTGGCCCTGCGCACCGGATTGACTCAGCAGTGCGCTTCGAAGGCTTCTCTGTTGAACAAGGAGACCTCTAGGCGCCTCGGGAAGCTGACCGGGATTCTGTTGATAGAAACTCGCGACGGCGCTGTCGTAGGCAAGCAAGGCTTGCGCCGTTTGTCCAGACTGCGCCAATAGATCGCCTTGGAGTTCAAGCGCTCCCACCGCATTCGGTTGCTGAGCCAGCACAGCGTTTATATCCTGCAGCGCCTGGGGAGCATTTCCGACCAAAATGTGATAACGGGCTAGCGTATCGGATTGCTCTTCCACTTGCGCAGCAGACGGTGACGCAGGCGCGGCTGCCATCTGGATCGAAACCGAATTACTCTGGCCTGTGCCGCTCCAGCCGGTTGTCGCCGCCGAAGCAGTGGTGTCCAAAATTCCGACAACATTGTAGGTTCCCGCTGGAATCGCCGCTGTATCCGAAGGGGCGACAACCCAGGCAGGGTCCCCAACGTTATCGGCATCGAGGCTCAGAGAGCCGGATGGAATACTAACTGATTGAATCGGCCAAGTTTGGATGGCCCCGGTGCTGTCTGTGACCACGAGTCGGATCGTGTTGGTCCAACTGCCATTCTGCGCATTTATGAGCAGCGGGGAAACTAGGACGCTTGTCGAGTACAAATCCGGATGGGCGAGTTCTCCGTCAAGCAGCAGAGCCCAGCCTTGGTAGGCTTGCACCGTGGTGTCTCCATTTGCTGTCAATGAGAATATTGGCGAGACACTGGGCTGAGAGGATTGCCCTCGCGAGGCTACGGAACTTGCCAGGAGAAAACTGGCGAAACAAAGAAATCGAAGAACGACGACCACGTTGGTGCAATATCTGTGCCGCATTTGAGCGCCTCGCATTGGTGCAATGTCCTAAGGACAAACCGTTTGATTCCTTACAATGGCGACGTTGTTGTCGTTCACGTCCAACTGCGAGGCGTTGTTTCCCCGCTGGCTGTTGGGTGAGCTGTTTCCCGGATAGGCATCACCGTACCGTGATCGCGGCTTTCGGTTGGGATCGTTAACTCCGGTCCCTGCGGGATTGTTGCCTAGAAGAACTCCGAACGGCTCGCTAGGAACTAGAAACCGCACGTTCGGAAAGCCGAGCGGAATGTACGCCCCAGCAGCGTCATAGCGCATGTAGGAAGTCACATCTCCGCTGTGCTGCCCGTGAAGAACCACCAGACCGGAGGAGCTGCAGACGTTGTTTCCAACCCATATTGAAAGTTGGCTGTTCGGTCCGAGCCCCAGGTTTTGAATCGGAGCAGTTGTCGTTGACACGGAAGGGTCGTCGTTCTCGTTTTTGACATAAATGATGTTCCCGTTTTCTGTGATGTTGCCGCTAGAATCCATGATCCACGTCACGGTGCCTTCATCTATGTCACCGTGGTGATACACATCAACGGAGTGGGCGAGTTCGTGTGCGACAAAAGAGGCCAGATATTTGGCGCCTCGGTTTCTAAGATTTTGCCAATCGCTCTGAATCGCGACAGGGTCGATCTGCTTCGGGAGCCCGGGCCCGCCCACAGCTATTGAGTATCCTGTTTGTGGCCCCAGTCGAACTACGAGTGCATGCTGATCGACTTCGTGCGGTGCGGCGGCGTGGTTGAAATTAACGACCCGATATGCGCCAGAATTCAAAACGTCGCCAGCGCCGACATCGTCCACAGTCATGCGCAAGTAATGTACATTTAAGCCCGTCGTCTGCTTGAACATCCTGATGCCGCCCCCGGCGATTGTCGGGATCCTGTCCACGACAAACAGATCCTTTTTTGCTGGATCTCCCTCGGCACGCTGACACCCTGCCGCGCCTTCAGGCCGAGGTGGAATAAGCGATCCGGTACAACCCATGTAGAAGCCCCGATACTCCTCGTAAAGCGTCAACCCATCGCCGGGCTGACCGTCGCCAACCGGATTGGTTTCCGAATCGTCGTTATCGGGCGTAGTGACTGGAATGTTGTGGGCGATCTTCCAGCTGTCGGCAACGAATGATCCTGGCTGGCGCTTGGGAAGAAGGATATCTGTGGACGTCGAGGTAGCTAAGTGTCCATAAAGCGTGGGCTGACCAGCAACATCGGCGGTGACTGATAGCGTGGCCCAGCCGCCCCAGTCGTATGGCAAGAGAAAAATCGAAACTAAGGGGTTGGACATCGTAGAAGCGGGCGTGAGAGTGGCCTGAGTTCCATCGGCATTCAAAGTGAAGCCGACATTAACGGGAAACTGGCCGTTCAAATCCTTGAAGCTGAGATCGGGTGGAGCTGGGCTAATCAGTTTTGCCTTCGGCGGCCAATTCATGGCCACACCGGGTTCCGATGAAACTTGCGTCAGTGCGAAGGTCACTTTGTTGGGACCAAAATCGGCTGGCGTCTGGGTATCTTTAAAGACGAGCTGCGCAGTGATTTCAAGCGCGTTCGGGGTTTGACCGGGGACAACAGAATAGTCCGTCTCGGTTAGGCCGCCGCTCGGCCGCCAAGTGTCGTAATTCGGGATGGTGACAATCAAATCCAGCGGCCTGGGTGTTGGGGAAAAACTCCAACTGACGGTCCAGGTGATAACGGGAGCGGGGCTGATGGGAAAATTGCTGGGAATATCCCACGACGGACCAACAAAGCTGACGCTGCCGCTCAGGGTTGTACCGCTTGTAGGAAAGGGAACAAAGGTTTGCGGCGACGTCAGGGTGCTGGGGGGTACCAGCAAATTCGGAATGTTTGTTGCGCCCCAATTGAGTTCAGTAGTTTGACCCGTCTGTCCGTCCACCGTCACGGTGTAGGACGAAGTAGTCTCATCGGCCCCGAAAGCGTATCCACATGCGAGCGGCAGAGAACTGATCGAAAGACCGGCACCGTCGTTAAAGAAGCCCAGCGCGGTAGTCCCGCTGGCTGTAACCACAGTGGTGCTGGTGGGAAATCCCGGCTGCGTGGTTGTCCACGTATCGTTCACATTAAAGGTGGCGTTTTCTGGCCCGCTGGAATTGCTGGGATTGGTCTGCGAGACCGTCAAAACGGGACCCAATTGGATTGTTTGGTGAACGTTGTACGTAAAGATGTTGCCCGCTGAATCGGTGAGGGTCCCGTTGCCTGCCCCAGTGATGGATACCGTGCCGGTCCAACTGCTCACCGCGAGAAAGGGCGCCGCGTTGCATGGCGGCTGCTGTGCTCGCGCCGCTCCGACGAACAGCAGCGCTGCGATTCCTATGGCAACTTCGCGAATTCCACGCGGAAACCTCATGGCTCGTCTCCTCCTGGCCTTCTTCCTCTACCAGCTATAGCGGGAACCGCGCCTAGAATGGGTAACGGACGCTCTCAGCTTTCATGATTGGGTCGGCCACCTGACGACACTGACGCGGGACCACCAAACGAGTAGAAAGCGCCCGGGCTCGTGTGATAGGCTCGGCCGCACTGAGGGAACTATTCGCGCCCGGCGGAGAGTGCACCTTTCCATGCCCTCGGCCCACGAAATTACCAGTCTTCTGCGCGCTTGGAGCGACGGCGACCGTCACGCTCTCGAGGACCTAACTCCGCTGGTTTACAACGAGTTACACCGTACCGCGCAGCGCTACATGGCCCGCGAACGCGCCGGCCACACGCTCCAGGCCACCGCGCTCATCGATGAGGTCTACATTCGCCTCGTCGATTGCGAGGGCGTTAGCTGGCAGGACCGCAATCATTTCTTCGCCGTTTGCGCTCGTCTGATGCGCCGCATCCTCACGGACTTCGCTCGCTCCCGCCAATACCTCAAGCGCGGCGGCGGCGCCAAACCCATCACCTTTGACGAGAACCTTCACATCACTCCCGAACCGGACGGAGATTTAGTCGCTCTCGACGATGCGCTCCAGGGTCTCTCTGCTGTTGATAAGCGCAAAAGTGACGTCGTCGAGCTCCGCTTTTTCGGCGGCCTCAGCATAAAAGACACCGCGGACGTCCTCGGCGTGTCCGACGAAACCGTTAAGCGCGACTGGCGCCTGGCAAAGCTCTGGCTGCTGCGGGAAATGAGTGGAGAAAGTCGCGATGGACGCTGAGCACTGGGGCCGCGTCGAACAGCTGTGCCAGGCCGCTCTCGAACGCGACGCGCACGAGCAAACTGCGTTCCTGGCCTCCGCTTGCGGAAGCGATCCGGAATTGCGCCGCGAAGTGGAATCCCTCCTCATCCATCGCCACAAAGCGGACACCTTCCTGGAAGCCGGGGCCATGGATGCCGCCGCGCAGACGCTGGCCGCCGACGGACTGCGCAACCCGATGGATGCCTCGCGCTGGATCGGCCGGCTCATCCCGCCCTACCTCATCGAGGCCAAGGTCGCCAGCGGCGGCATGGGCGATGTCTTCCGGGCGGTCCGCGCCGACGGCACCTTCGACAAACAGGTGGCCATAAAGCTCATCCAGGGCGCGCGCAGCACGGATTTTTTTCTCTCCCGCTTTCAGAACGAGCGGCAGATTCTCGCGACACTCGAGCACCCCAATATCGCGGGCCTCTTGGACGGCGGAACGACGGAAGACGGCCTTCCGTATCTCGTGATGGAATACATCCAGGGTTTGCCGATCGACGAATTCTGCAATCAAAAAAAGTTGGACGTTCGCGAGCGGCTCGCGCTCTTCAGGACGGTCTGCTCCGCCGTTCAGTTCGCGCACCAGAATCTCGTCGTGCACCGCGATCTGAAACCCAGCAATATTCTCGTGACGTCCGACGGGATCCCCAAACTTCTCGACTTCGGGATTGCAAAAATTCTGAATCCCGTGGATCGCGATGATTCCGCGCAACAAACCATGACGCTGATGCGCATGCTCACTCCGGACTATGCCAGTCCAGAACAAGTCCGCAACGAGCCTATTTCGACGGTCAGCGATGTTTATTCGCTGGGCGTCATCCTCTATCTCCTTCTGACCGGCCAAAGCCCGTATCGCGTGCCCAACAGCTCGCCGGAGGACATCTTGAAGGTCATCTGCGATGTCGAACCGGAAAAACCCAGCACCGCTTCAACTCGCGCCGCACCGCGCGATGCCACGCGAAATGTTCCGGCATCGTCTTCTTCCGAATCGTCGCGGTCCGAAAAAGAAAAACGCAGAAAGCTCCAGAAAATTTTGGAGGGCGATTTGGACATTATCGTCCTGCAAGCTCTCCGAAAAGAGCCCCGGCGACGCTATGCCTCCGTCGATCAATTCTCCGAGGACACTCGCCGCTATCTGGCGGGCTTGCCGATTCTCGCTCATAAAGATACCCCCGCCTATCGCGCCAGCAAGTTCATCGGCCGGCACAAATGGGGAGTTGCGGCTGGCGCGCTGCTCGTCGTCAGCCTCGCTGCAGGAATGATCACGACGCTCTGGCAAGCGCGCATTGCGAGGGCCGAACGCGCGCGCGCTGAACGCCGCTTCAATGACGTTCGCCAACTTGCCAATTCGCTGATCTTCGACATCCATGACTCCATTCGGGATTTGCCGGGCTCTACGCCGGCCAGGAAACTGATTGTGGACCACGCGCTTCAGTATCTCGACAGTTTGTCGCAGGAATCACGCGACGATCTATCCTTGCAGCGGGAGTTGGCCACTGCCTACGAACGTGTCGGGCTCGTGCAAGGCCATTACTTACAGAATAATTTGGGTGATACTCAGGGAAGCCTGGCCAGTTATCGGAAAGCCCTAAAAATTCGCGAGCAAATCAAAATCCGGTCGAGTGATTGGAACGAGAGTTTGGCTCTCGCGGGGTGTTACCGCCTTGTAGCCCACCAGCAGTGGGCCATGGGCGATTATTCCGACGCAGTGAAAAACGTTCTTTCCGCGATCGCGACCTCCGAGGCCTTGGATAAAGTCCACCCCAAGGACTTGCAGGTCCTTACCGAGTTGAGGTTCGACTATCAGACTGCTGGGCAAATTGAGGCGGGTGATTACGCTGGCAGTGCCGGAGATCCGGAGAGTGTCAAGGACAATATTCGCAACGCCCTCCAGGTGGACAAAGTCCTACTTGTTATCGCTCCAGATGATCCGGATATCCAGAATGCTTATGCCAACGATCTGAACAATCTCGGCGGTACACTTGATGACGATCCTAAAGCGGCCCTGGAGTGCTACTACAAAGAGCTGGAGATCGAACAAAAGCTGTATAAGCGCTTGCCGGAAGCCCGCTACGCTCGCGGCATCGCCCATGCCTACAGCCACATCGCGCAGACCTACGACGCCATGGGCGACCAGCCCCGCTCGCTTGAGAACAACTCGCGAGGTCTGGAAGTTTCTGAGCAACTGGTTCGTGAAGACCCGAAAAACGCATATTTTCGGCAGGCCCCGGCCATCGCATATGCCAATACCGCAGATGATTTGAGCAAGACCGGTCACAAAGCCCAAAGCCTTGAGTACATCGAGAATGGTCTGAAAATCATGCGTGCCCTCGTGGCGACGGACCCTGAGAATCGCCAGCAACGCGGCTATCTTGCCATCATGGTTCGCATGAAGGGGTCCACCTTCATGAATGTGGGCAAGCCCGAGGCCGCCAGGAGGGAGTTTACCGAGGCTCTTTCGCTCTTCGAATCCTTACACGAACTTGATCCCACTGAGGCAGAAGGAGCCTTAATAGATGTTGCGGCTTGTAAAGAGAAAATTGCCGAAGCCGCTTCGCGCCTCGACAACTCTAAACTCGCTGCGGAATATTTCCAACAAGTCTTGACCTTCGTCGAGCCCGCTCTATCCAAGCAAAAACCTGATCTCAACATATTGTATTTGGCGGCAGATTCCTTTTCCGGACTTGGTGATCTGGAATTGCGGAAAGCGCACCGCTCCCTGAAGAATTCGGCCGAGCAAAGGGCGAGTTGGACTCTCGCGCGATCCTGGTATCTCAAGAGCCTTGAGGTTTGGCACAAGATCGAACACCCCCGCAACTCCGCACCCAAAGATTTCGACGTCGGTGACCCCGCAACGGTGACAAAGAACCTGCAGCAATGCGAGGCTAACCTCGCCGCCAGCAAATGAGAGGTGGCGGTTCGGCTGGCGCGTGAAGCCAATCGCTAAATCAGTCAGCGCGCCGACCGCAGCGCGCTTGCGTTTGCGTTTCCATTCGTAATCTTTGCGAAGACGCGCAGCGGCCGCGGCACTGCCCACGCAAAACTTGTTCACGTAGTTGTTGCGCTGAAGGACTTCGACGGCGCGCGCGGCAGTTTTCAGAGAGGCCTCTAACCCAGATAATTCATGATCTTAGAAGCACGAAAGGCCTCGCTATGGTACAAATCCGTTGTTGACGCGGGTTTGATACCAAAAGTGAGGCCTTCGCTTGAACGAACATACCACAACAGACTGT
>Ga0210394_10000859_pt1 | contig 55545 bp, 42 predicted proteins | sample IncBWC12MmetaG_FD_160121 | JGI IMG/M metagenome (GOLD analysis project Ga0210394, IMG submission 160121) | Forest soil microbial communities from Barre Woods Harvard Forest LTER site, Petersham, Massachusetts, United States - Inc-BW-C-12-M | ecosystem: Environmental > Terrestrial > Soil >...
GATTTGGTTCGCTGGCAGGGGATCTGCTGATCGGCAACTTTGGCGACGGCAAGATAAACGTCTTCGCTCCCAACGGAACCGCGTTGGCAACCTCCATGGGCCCGCTCACGGTCACTAACGGTGGGACGATAACCATCCCCGGCCTGTGGTCGCTGGTGTTTGGCAACGGTGATTCCGATAAGCCCGTGACGACGCTGTTCTACACGGCCGGCTTTGCGGATCAGACGGATGGCGTCTTCGGCAGCATCGCGGTGACGACCGCTACTCCACCGCCGAACCCGTATTGAAGGAGCTCGTCCGTCAACCGGGGCAATTTCAGGTCTTTCAGTTCGCCAGGGGAGGGCTCGTGCCGGGTGCGAGCCCAAACCTGTCAAGAGAACCACCACCGACTTGGCTAACTGTTGATCGCTCTGAAAGGACAACTCAGCGAGCGACCCTTCGTCCTTTTAGTACCGCATGATCTCCGTCGCTCGCCGGGAATACCATTTCGAGTGCCGCCGCCAGACGTACTTCGAGAGCCTGTTGGGCTCTGGGTAGCTGGGGTCGTACCGGGTCCCTCTGACGAGGGTTCGGGGGCTGGGCTATCCTCTATCATGACGCGCTCGACAGGTTTACCGGTGCGCTGCGCCGCAGCTTGCGCTTCAGCCGGGGAGACGGTTCGTGGTCAAGTGCTCTGATTTGCTCGTCGCCGCTCTCGAGAATGAGGGCGTTGATCGGATCTTTGGAATCCCGGGGGAAGAAAGTCTCGACATCGTCGAGTCCATTCGTAAGTCATCGATCCAGTTGATCCTGACTCGCCATGAGCAAGCCGCGGCTTTCATGGCGGCCACCCACGGCAGGCTTACCGGCCGGCCCGGGGTGTGCCTCACCACACTCGGACCCGGAGCGTTGAACCTCTCGACCGGTGCCGCCTTTGCACTGCTCGGAGCGATGCCGATGATCATGATCACCGGACAGAAGGGTATTCTGTCGTCTCGGCAGGCGCGATTTCAGATAGTGGACATCGTCGCGGCGATGAAGCCGCTGACGAAACTTTCGCGTCAGATCGTCTCCCCATTGGTAATTCCGACTCTGGTGCGTGAAGCCTTCCGCGTCGCTGAAGAGGAGCGTCCGGGTCCTGTGCACCTGGAACTCCCCGAAGACATCGCCGCCGAAAATTGCGAGGAGGAGCTGGCCTTGGTTCCGCCGCACCCAGTCGAGCTTCCGGTGGCGAGCGCGAATTGCCTCGATCGGGCCGCGCGGATGATCGTGCAGGCTCAACGTCCACTGTTGATGCTCGGGGCGGCGGCGTCCCGGCCACGCTCGACTTCGGATCTCGCCCAATTCGTGCTGCGAAGCCGAATTCCGTATTTCACCACCCAGATGGGTAAGGGAACGGTGCCGGGCGGAACAGATCTCTACATGGGTACCGCGGCACTCTCGGAGCGCGACTATGTACATGAGGCCATCGAAGCAGCTGATCTCATCATCACCATCGGGCACGATACGGTCGAGAAGCCGCCTTTTATCATGGGCGCCAAGGGACCGCAGGTCATCCACGTGGGATATGAGCCAGCCAATGTTGAGCAGGTCTACTTTCCGCAAGCGGAAGTCATCGGCGACCTTGGCCCCTCACTGAGGCTGCTTGCGGATCGCATCGAAGGCAAGATCCCCCACGCCGAGGTCCTATTGCCCCTGCGGGAAGGCATCCTGAAGCGAATTGCCGCGCGCGCCACAGAGGATCGTCTCACGCCGCAACGCCTGGTGCATGACGTCCGCCAGGTCATGCCGGCAGACGGCATCGTCGTGCTCGATAACGGGATGTACAAAATCTGGTTTGCGCGAAACTATCGAACGCGGGTCGCGAATACTCTGCTGCTCGATAACGCTCTGGCCACAATGGGAGCTGGCCTGCCGTCCGCGATCATGGCTGCGATGTTGTATCCCCAACGCCACGTGATGGCCGTCTGTGGCGACGGTGGTTTCATGATGAACAGCCAGGAGTTGGAAACGGCGGTCAGACTCAAGGTCAATCTCGTCATTGTGCTCATCGAGGATCACGCCTTCGGCATGATCCGCTGGAAGCAGGCGGTCGACCACTTCCCCGATTTTGGCATGACGTTCAGCAATCCTGACTTTGTGAAGTATGCCGAAGCGTACGGCGCGCACGGATCAAGAGTCAGCGCAGTCGGTGAGTTACGACCCATGCTGCAGCAGGCGTTCGCTACGGGAGGCGTACATCTCATCGTGGTGCCGATCGACTACTCGGAAAATCAGCGAGTCCTTGTCGACGAGTTGCGGCAACGACTGCCGGTAGCACAGGAGATGTAACGCTGGGCACAGAAGCTTCAGGTCGTTCAGGGTTTCGACGCGGTAACAGGGCTTCGAATCCCATGCGCCAGCATGGCTTGTGCGCGCCGGCCGGCTAGTTTTGGGGCGGATCAGGCGTCGGGGCTGACGGGTCGGCCGTGCCCGGTTGGCTTTGCCAGCCGCCCCCGAGAGCGCGATACAGCTGCACGACAGAAAGCATCGTGTTGAGATGTGCGGCCGAGAGCGTCAGTTCCGCGGTGAACAGGTCGCGGTCGGCGTCGATGACATCAAAGTAGGAGGCGTAGCCCACGCGATAGCGGGCGAGGGCGATGGTGTCGGCCCTGCGCTGTGCGTCCACCTGCGCCTGCTGCGCAATCTGTACCTCCGCGTACTTCTGTCGTGCGATCAGGGCATCGGAGACCTCTTCAAAGGCAGTCTGTACACTCTGTGCGTACTGCAGCAGCGCCTGACGCTTCTGCGCATCGGCGAGCTCGACCTGGTAGAGGTTGCGCTGCGAGTCGAGCAGCGGTTGCAGCACGTTGCCGCCCAAGGACCAGCTGCGGGCCGGTGTGCTGAACAGCTTCGAGAGTGTAGTGCTGACGCTGCCGCCAGCGGCGGTGAGGCTGATGGTCGGAAAGAGGTTCGCCTTGGCCACGCCGATCTGAGCGTTGGCCGCCACCAGGTTCTGCTCCGCCTCGCGTACATCGGGGCGACGCTCGAGCAGGGTTGAGGGAAGTCCCGCCGGCGGTACGGGCGGCGTTTGCGGCGCCGCGATACGCTTAAGTTCCCCATCGGCGTTGCGCACGATGGTCGCCGGGTTGTGACCCAGCAGCACGCTGAGCTCATCTTCGAGCTGCGCGATCTGGCGCTCGAGGTCCGGCAGGCTCGCCTGGGCGAGGGCCAACTGCGCCTGCGCCGTCGCGACATCGAGGCCCGACACCGTGCCGCGCTCGTGCTGGCCCTCAGTGAGCTCGACGAACTTCTCACGCGTCTTGATCGTCCGCTTGGTTATGGCCACCTCCTCATCGAGAGTCTGCAGCGTGAAGTAGGCCGTGGCGACACTCGAGACGAGGCCCGCGGTCACATCATCCCGGGCGTATTTGGACGACAGCAGCTGGGCGCGGGCCGCCTCCGTGGCGCGGCGGTACTTGCCCCAGAAATCAACTTCGTAGGACAGACTCGCGTCCGCCGAGAACACGTTGCCGATCGCCGGCTCACCCGGCAGCAGCAGGTACTGGGAGGTTCTCGTGCGCTCGGCGCCGAAGCTGGCCGAGACCTGCGGCAGCTGCTGCAGGCGCACGCTGCCCAGGAGCGCACGTGCCTGCTCGACGCGAGTGGCGGCGATGCGCACATCGAAGTTGTGCGCCAGGGCATCGGTCAACAGCGCCTGCAGCGTCGGGTCCTGGTAAATCTGCCACCAGCCCTGATCGGCGAACGAGCCCGGCACCGGATTCTCCTCGAAGCGATAGGCTGCCGGGGTTTCCAGCCCGGGCCGCTGGTAGTTTGGGCCGAGCTTGCAGCCGGAGGTCGCCAGCAGCAGGCCGGTCATGACCAGGGGCTTGCACCACAGGCGCGTCACGGTGGCGATCGCAGTTGTGGCGCTGGCTTGCCGCGCAGCCGCTCGGCCAATGTCTGCACCCGCACGTAGAACACGGGGATGATGAATATTCCGATCATGGTCGCGGCACTCATGCCAAACACCACCGCGGTCCCGAGCACCAGGCGTGCGCCCGAACCCGCGCCGGTCGCGGTGGCGAGCGGCATCGAGCCCAGGATGAACGCGAATGAAGTCATGAGGATCGGCCGCAGCCGCAGCCGCGCACCCTCGATCGCGGCGTCGATGAGCGGTCGGCCGCGCTCGTACTGGAGCTTCGCGAACTCGACGATGAGGATGGCATTCTTTGCCGCGAGCCCGATCAGCATCACCATCCCGATCTGCGCGTAGATGTCGCTCGCCATGCCGCGCAGGGTCAACCCCGTGTAAGCGCCCAGCACGGCAAATGGAATTCCGAGCAGCACGGCGAACGGAATCGCCCAGCTCTCGTAGAGTGCCGCGAGCACCAGGAAGACGAACACCATGGCCATCGCGAAGATGGCGCCCGTCTGGCCACCGGCCAGCTTCTCCTGATAGGTGGTGCCGGTCCACTCATAGCCGTAGCCGGGAGGCAGATTCCCCGCCAGCTGTTCCGCCGCCTGCGCCGCCTGTCCCGAGCTGAAGCTCGGTGCGGCCGAGCCGTTGATGGTGGCGGCGCGAAAGACGTTGTAGCGCTCGATGTACTCAGGCCCCTGCTTGGGCCTGATGGTCACCAGCGTCGAGAGCGGCACCATGTCACCTTGCGTCGTGCGCACGTACAGGCCGTTGACCGACTCGGGCTCCGAGCGCGCGCCGGCCTCCGCTTGCGTCGTGACCTTGAAGGTGTGGCCGAAGAGGTTGAAGTCATTGATGTAGGAGCCGCCGAGGAACGACTGCAGGGCATCGAAGATGTTCGAGAGCGGCACGCCGAGGGTCTTGGCGCGCTCGCGGTCGATCACGTACTCGATCAGCGGTGTGCGGGTGTTGAACTGGCTGAACACCCGCGTGAGCTCGGGGCGGTGATTGGCCTGCGTGAGGAAATCGCCCAGCACCGCAGCGAACCTCGAGATGTCGCCGCCACTTTGATCCTCGAGGATGAACTCAAAGCCGCTCGCGGTGCCGATGCCGGGGATCGGCGGGGGATTCAGCGTCAGGACGTTGGCCTCCTTGACCTGTGCCCCGATGCCGTTAGCACGGGTGGCGAGCGCGAGCGCGCCGTGTGCCGCTCCGGAGCGCTTCGCCCAGGGCTGGAGTATGGAAAAGATGGTGGCGGCGTAAGAGGAGTTGGTGCCGGTGAGCAGATTGAGCCCGGTGATGGCGAAGGTGTTCTGCACTTCAGGCTGTCGGCGCATCTGCGCGCTGAAGCTGTCGGCGACCGCTTCGGTGCGCTGCAGCGAGGAGCCAAGCGGCAGCGTCACCAGACTGATCAGGTAGCCCTGGTCCTCCTCCGGCATGAAGCCCGTCGGCCGGCTATGCACGAGCCATAGCGCGGCCAGCGTGAGGACCAGGAAGAGCAGCATCGAGCGCGCGCCATGCCGGATCGCCTGCCCGACAGTATGTGTGTAGCGAGCGGTGAACTGCCTGAAGCCGCTGTTGAAAACCCCGAAGCCGCGTCCGAGGATGCCGCCGAAGTGCGACTCCGCGGTGGGCCTCAGCAGCAGTGCGCACAGCGCCGGCGTGAAGGTGAGGGCGACGATGGCTGAGATGCCGACCGACACGGCGAGCGTGAGCGCGAACTGCCGGTAGAACTGTCCGGTGAGACCACCGAGGAAGGCGACCGGCACGAACACCGAGATCAGCACCAGTGCGATCGCCACGACGGGGCCGGAGACCTCGCTCATGGCCGCCTTGGTGGCCTCGCGCGGCGGTAGCTTGCGGCTCTCCATGATCTCCGTGACGGCCTCGACCACGACGATGGCATCGTCCACCACCAGGCCGATCGCCAGTACCAGCGCAAAGAGGGTCAGGGTGTTGAGCGAGAAGCCGAGCGCAATGAACGCGCTGAAGGTTCCGATGAGCGACACCGGCACCGCCAGCATCGGGATCAGCGTGGCGCGCCAGCTCTCGAGGAAGATGAACACCACCAGCAGCACCAGCACGCCCGCCTCGAGCAGCGTCTTGATCACCTCGTGCACCGACTCCGACACGAACAGCGTGGTGTCGAAGGGAACCGAGTAGCGGATGCCTGGCGGGAAGCTCGACGCCAGCTGATCCATCACCTGGCGCACATTCTTCGATACCTCGAGCGCATTGGCGTCCGGCAACTGATAGACCCCGATGGTGGCGGTCGGTATCCCGGCCAACTTCGTGGACCGCGAGTAGTCGGTGGCGGCCAGCTCGATTCGCGCGATGTCCTTGAGGTGCACGATCGCGCCATCGGCGCCGGTGCGCACCACGATGTTGCCGTACTCCTCCGTGGTCGCGAGACGACCGTGCACCGAGGCGATGTACTGCATCTGCTGGCCCGGCACGGCGGGTGGGCCGCCCACGGTGCCCGCGGGTGCGACCACGTTCTGCTCGTTGAGAATGTCGCGGACGTCACCGGTCGTGACACCCAGGCGCGCCATCTTCCCCGGATCGAGCCAGATGCGCATGCCGTAATCGCGCGCCCCGAGTACCACGACCTGGCCGACACCGTGCACCCGTGCCAGCGCATCGTAGACATGCAGCGTGGCGAAATTGGACAGGAACAGATAGTCGTAGTCAGGGTTATCCGATCCGATCGCCACCACCAGCAGGATCTGCGGCTGGCGCTTGGCCACCGTGATGCCCTGCTGCAGCACCTGCTGCGGCAGTTGCCGCTGGGCGATCGCCACCTGGTTCTGCACATCGACTGCGGCGATGTCCTGATCAGTGCCGACCGCAAACGTCACCGTCAGCGTGTAGCTGCCGTCGTTGGCGCTCTTGGAGTCCATGTAGATCATGTTCGGCACGCCGTTGACCTGCTCCTCGATCGGCGCAGCGACGGACTGCTCGATGGTGGCGGCATCGGCCCCGGGGAAAGTGGTCGAGACGACAATCGTCGGCGGGGTGATCTGCGGGAAGCGCGCGATCGGGAGACTCGAGAGGGAAACGAGGCCGGCGAGCGTGATGATGATCGCCAGGACGGTAGAGAAGATCGGGCGGTCGATGAAGAAGTTGATCACGCACCGCTCCCCGGTGCGGGCTGCGTCGGCGCAGAGGGCGGCGCGAGCGGAGTAGCCTTTACGGACATGCCGGGCCGCAGGCGCTGCACGCCATCGACGATGACGATGTCGCCGGCCTTGAGCCCGTGCTCGACCTGCCAATCCTCGCTCGACCGCAGTCCCATCCGCACGTCGCGCTGTTGCGCCTTGCCCTGCGCGTCGAGGATCCAGACATAGTTCTTGCCCTGCAGCTCCTGCACAGCCCGCTGCGGCAGCACAATGGCGTGCGGATCCTGTACGGCCGCGACCCGCACCCGCGCGAACTGGCCGGCGTGCAACAGCCGTTGTGGGTTCGGCACCTCCAGCCGCACGGCGAGCGTGCCGGTACGCGTGTCCACCGCCGGATCGATGAAGTTCAGCTTCGGTGCCTGCGCGTATTCGGAGCCGTCGACCAGGAACAGGCGGAAAGGCGGTGCCTTGTCACCCTTCTGGTCCAGTGCGCGCCCAAACTGCCGCTGCAGGGCCAGGACCCGGGCCTCGCTGAGGCTCAGGTTCACGTACATGCGATCGGTCTGGTAGAGCGTGGTAAGCAGACTGGTGTTGGCCGTGGCGAGACTTCCGAGACGCATCTGCGCGCGTCCCATGACGCCATCAATGGGGCTGGCAATGCTGGTGTAGCCGAGATTGAGCTCGGCGGTCTTGACCGCCGCCTTGCCGGCGTCCACCGAGGCGAGCCCTGCCTTTGCCCGCGCCACCACCGAGTCGAGCTCCTGCTGGCTGATGGCGTCGATCTGCACCAGCGACTTGGCACGCGCGAGATCACGTTGAGCCTGCTCGAGTGTGGCCTGACTCTGTGCGAGCGTAGCCTTGGCCTGAGCGAGCGCCGCGATGTAGGGCTGCTGGTCGATCACGAACAGCAATTCGCCCGGCGTGACGCGCTCGCCCTCGATCGGCAGTTGCTTCTCCAGCACGCCGGTGACGCGCGGCCGGATGTCCACCGTATTGATCGCCTCGGTGGTGGCCACGTAGTCGACGGTGAAGGTCTGCGGCCTCGGGGTCACGGTCAGCGTGGCCACTTCGGGCGCCGGCGGTGCGGGAGCAGCCCCTTTTCCGCAGCCGGCGAGCTGCAACACGGCGAAGGCGCTCAACAGGACTCGTGTCCGAAGGATAGGAGTCATTCAACCACCTCGGGTATGAGCGCCTTATGATAGGCCCGCTCGCCGGCGACATTCACGTTGTAGTCATGACACGCACAACAGCAGATCTGCGCCAGATGAAGAGAATTCTGCATCGGGCTGTGCGTCTCGATCGCGCCGCACCATCCGCGGTACGGCCGCAACGCTGCGCACAGACCTTTCACCCTTCATTAGCTCGATCCCTATCCAGTGTTCCTCCAAGGGGCTTGTTGCTTATGGCCACTGCAACGACAAAGTAGTTCGAGTTATGTCGGACTCAGCGCGCGAGGAACATGCGACAGTCTTCGAAACCCAACAGGTACGCAAAATGCACGGAATTGTCAACGTGAACTCCCCACGGAAAACGACGAAATCCATGCGCCCATGGGCGGTGTACGCGACGGCGAGTACCCGTTTCGAGGGCTCGGGCGATCAGCTGACCCGCAAAGCGGGCCCATTTCCAAAGCGTCAGGAGTTAGGTCATGAGCGCTGCGCATCGCATTGAGCTGCATTCGCATTTCACGGCGCTCGGGACGAGGACGCTGACGACAATCCTTGGCGCATTTGTCCTCGCCTTTGGCACGGCGCACGTTTTTGGATCGCCGCAAGGCATCGCCAGGGACTCAGACGGCGACTGGGTGTACGTCGACCACGACCTCGCGGGAACCCGTTACTCACATCTGAAGCAGATCACTACCAAAAACGTCTCGCAGCTCGTCAAGGCCTGCGAGTACTCATTCCCCGACAAGGAGCCATCGCAGACCGCTCCGATCGTAGCTGCGGGCAGGATGTACCTGACGACTGCCCACTATACGGTTGCTGTCGATGGCGCTGATTGCCACCTGATCTGGTCGAGCACGTGGACGCCACGCGAGCACGAGCCGCTGAACACCCACCGTGGCGCGGCACTCGCCGACGGAAAGATCATTCGCGGTACCGATGACGGCTTTTTACTGGCGCTCGACGCCAGGGACGGGCACACGCTTTGGGTGAAGCAGATCGCCGACCCGAAAGAGGGCTACTTCATCAGTATGCCGCCTCTGGTTCACGGCGGTCTGATCTACATCGGACCGGCGGGCTCTGAGACGGCCGCGCAAGGTTGGGTGGGCGCGTTTCGCATCAGGGACGGCGAGCAAGTGTGGCGTTTCAACATCGTGCCGAAAGATGGCGAGCCGGGCGCCGACACGTGGGGGCCGGATCCTGCTGCCCGCAAACACGGCGGCGGCAATCTCTGGACTCCGATGTCGTTCGACCTGCAGAGGAATCTGCTCTACGTGCCGGGCGGCAACGCGGCGCCCGATCTCTACGATAACGACCGACCCGGCGACAACCTATATACGAATTCGCTGATTGCCTTGGATGCCACGACGGGTCATCTCGCGTGGTACCGCCAGTTCATACCTCACGATGTGCACGACTACGATGTCTCGCACGTTGCCCCGGTGTTCAAGACAGCGATCAATGGGTCGACACGCAATGTGATCGCCAGCACCGGCAAGGACGGACTGCTGCGGCTCCTGGACCGTGATTCGAAGGATCTCATCTATAGCGTTCCGTTCACTAACCGGATGAACGTCGAGGCCCCCGTAACCACGACACCCGTGCGTGTGTGCCCCGGAACTCTTGGGGGCCAGGAGTGGAACGGCTCCGCATACTACGCCAGGCAGAACCTGCTGATTGTCCCTGCTACCGATTGGTGTGCGGAGTTCAGCAAAGACACGACCGCGCCGGATCCACAGAAGGAGCACACCCACGGCTTTTACTTCGGCGGCCAAACGAAGTTCGATCCGTGGTCAGCCGCCCGGGGACGACTCACGGCGTTCGACGCTTCCACAGGTCATGAGACATGGCGCTACGACGCCGCCAAGCCGCTGGTAGCTGGCGTTACGGCGACCGCGGGCGATCTGATTTTTACCGGTGAATTGAGCGGCGACCTGCTGGCATTGGACGCCAGATCCGGCAAGCTCCTGCTACGCAGCGACCTGGGTGGCCCGGCCGGCGGTGGCGTAGTCACCTACAGCGCTCGCGGTAAGCAGAACGTGGCGATCGTCTCGGGCATCGTAGGGATATACAACCTGGTTGCTCCTGAAATTGGTGGCGGCAATACCACGGTCACGGTCTTCCGTCTCCCCGGAAACTGAGCCCCATCCACCTACGAAGTCCTCGCTAAGCCGCGCACGTGTAGCCGCAACGGAGAACGCTTATGGACTATGGCAATCGACTTGTGGTCGTTACCGGGGGAACTGGCGCACTAGGGACAGCTGTCGTCGGCGCGCTGCTTGAAGTTGGTGCGGTGTGTCATGTGCCGTATCGCAGCGAGAGCGAGGCGAAACGTTTCCCTTATGCGGACAATAAGAGAGTGTCGCTCGTACCGCTGCGAGACCTCGCCGATGAAGGGGCTGTCGGGGAATTCTACGGCAGCTACGACAGGCTGTGGGCTTCGATTCACGTCGCGGGCGGATTCGCCTGGTCGTCGATTGCGGGAAGCGACCAAGCGTTGCTGATGGGCCAGCTCATGACCAATCTGGTGTCCGCCTATGTCTGCAGTCGCGCCGCGATCGCCGCATTCGCACGTGCAGGCAGCGGCGGTCGCATTGTGAATGTCGCGGCGCGCCAAGCGTTGGAGCCGCGTCTCGGTGCTAACCTCACTGCCTATTCCGCCGCGAAGGCCGGCGTTGCGGCGCTCACAATCGCGCTCGGCGAAGAAGTTGCTAACGATGGAGTCCTGGTAAACGCGGTTGCGCCATCGATCATGGATACGCCGGCCAATCGTGCGTCGCTGCCGAAGGCGCATTTTGATACCTGGCCGAAGGTTGAGGAGGTGGCGGCGGCGATTGCGTTTCTCGCGTCGCCGGATAACCGGGTCGTGCGCGGTGCGGTAGTACCGGTCTACGGCAAGGCGTAGCGGCGTCCGGCCTGCGGGGCAACTCCACCGAAGCGCTTGCCAGCGGATTGGCGCGTTCGAAAATTGTCGTCGAGATTCGCTGATCACGGCCGCGCGCCAGTGTTGCTCAGTGCGCAGATCGCTGCTGCTCGATGGCATTGAGTTCCCGCAAAACGCTTGCGGACAAGCGGATCTGCGCGGCCGCCAGGTTTTCGCGCAGATGCTCGAGCGAGGATGTACCGGGGATCAAGAGAATGTTCCCGGAGCGATGCAGGAGCCAGGCCAAAGCGACCTGCAGGGGTGTCGCGCCCAATGTCGAAGCGATTTGCCGCAGGGCTCCCGACTGGATGGGGGTGAAGCCCCCGAGCGGGAAGAATGGAACGTACGCGGTTCCTTTGCCGGCGAGCTCGTCGACCAGACGATCGTCCGCGCGATGAACCAGGTTGTAGTGGTTCTGCACGCAGACCACATTCGCGATCTTCTGCGCCTCGGCCACCTGTGCCGAGGTGACATTGCTCAGGCCCAAGTGGCGTATCAGGCCCTTGCGCTGGAACTCCGCCATGGCGGTAAAGGGCTTTTCGATCGAGCCTTCAGTGGGGCTGTGAATGTCGCCCATCACGCGCAGGTTAACGACATCCAGAACGTCCAGTCCCAGGTTACGCAGGTTGTCGTGAACGCCGCGTGCGAGATCCTCGGGCTCGGATGCAGGAATCCACGAAGCGTCGGCGCCACGCACCGCGCCCAGCTTCGTAACGATCACGAGGTCCTTGGGATACGGCTGCAGCGCCTCGCGGATGATCTGGTTCGTGATGTGGGGTCCATAGTAGTCACTGGTATCAAGGTGATTGACTCCCGCCGCAATCGCCGCGCGCAACACCGCGACGGCGGCGGCTCGATCTTTCGGCGGCCCGAAGATACCGGGACCGGTGAGCTGCATGGCGCCGTAGCCCATGCGGTTGATCGCGTGGGGAGCGAACTGGAAAGTGCCGCCGAGTGCTGTCGTATCCATACGTCCTCCTTTTGGCCGCGACGCTGCGCCTATCGCAGCGGCTTGACTTACGATGTCGGTAAGTCTTCGCTAAGTTTCAGTGGAGACAAGCTCTTGGGCGCCGACAGGCTGTCGACGCACGCTAAGCAGATGAAGAGCTTATAACTCAAACCGCCTTTGCTGCCGGCCTCCCGCAAGCGGCAGCTGGCTCTCGTCGATGATCCGGCCGCCCTTCATCACGAACACGATCGACTTGGCGTTGTTGATGTCCGCCGCAGGGTCCTTGCTGAGCAGAACCAGATCCGCGAGCTTGCCGGTGTCAATCGAGCCGAGCTGGTCCGCCTTGCCGAGGAATACGGCGCTGTTGTAGGTGGCAATGCGGATCACCTCAAGCGGCGCGATGCCTGCCTCGGCCAACAATTCGAGCTCGCGTTGCGTGGCGGCTCCGCTGCTTTCGTCCGTGCCACAGGCCACCACGCCTCCGGCAGCGTGCACTTTCCTGACGTTCTCCTGGGCGATGGGGTTCATCACCTTCATCCAAGCGGTCCAGGTGCGGGCCCTCCATTCCGCACGCGTCTGCGTCTTGAGCCGCGCGCGATCCGCGGCGCTGAATGAGGCCACGTATAACGGCTGATCCAGATACTCCGGGTGCTCGACGAGGCGGTTGTAGTCGTCGCCGATCGTCAGGGTGCTGGCGAACGGGGTTTTCTTGGCCGCCATGAGCTTGACGAATGATTCGCTGACCGGGCCCTGGATGACCGGGTGGGCGAGCGTATCGCTGCCCGCGTAAATGGCGTCGAGCGCGTGCAGCTCGCTTGAAACGTGCACTGTGGTGCGTATGCCGTGCAGGTTGTAATAGCGGATGATCTTCGCCAGCAACTCGACCGGCATGACGGGGATCATCGGCCGCGAGCCCCAGCCTTCCTCCTCGAGAGTCAGCTTGAGGATGTCCGGCTGCTGCTGCGCAATGTGCTGGTCGAGCAGCGCCTTGTCCTTCTCGAAATCAGTGATCCGGATGGCAACCCGATCGCCGTGGCTGCCTGGGTAGGTGATCAGGTTACCGGTAGCGAAGATGCGTGGCGCGAGTATGCGGCCGGCACGCTCATCGGCGCGCAGTGGGAGGATGTGCTCCGGTCGGTTGCCGACGTCGACCACCGTGGTGACGCCCGCGTACAGGAAGCTCGCGAGAGCCTCCACACCCTGCTGCCGATTGGGCGGTCCGGACTCGGCCTGCGTCGGGGAACTGGCGTCGAAGCCCCCGCGCAGATGGATGTGCACGTCCATCAGCCCCGGGATCAGATATTTGCCCCGGGCGTCGATGTGTCGGCCTTTCAGGCCGTGCGCCAGGACGGTGGGCGTGACGCTTGCGATGCGTTCGCCGTCGACCGCCACGGTCATGTCGGCTTGCGGCGCATGCGTGCCGTCGATGAGCGTCACGTGCTCAATGACCACACTGTCCGCGCCCGCGGGGCCACCCGAAAGCAGCAGGGCGATCACAGCGGCTGCAGGCAGGGAGTGCTGTTTCACGTGGGTCCTTTCGTAGGTCACTCGCCAAGGGCGCCCGCAGCGGGCGCGCGTGGGGCGGGGCGCGTTCCTGCGAGCCTTGTGCAGCAGGATTTATCTGGGCCAGCCACGTCGACGCATCGCCTGGCCGAGGAGTTTCCTGGTGGCCCCTATTGTGCGCGTGCCGCGTGTGTCATATTGCCAGCCGCTGGAGAAGTCAAGCATTTCTCGCCCGCATCGGTTCGCGCCACCACGAGAAAAATCATGGCCGCAGCAGCACAATCCCAGGGAAAATCCTCCGCAGCTCTGGTCCAGCTCGTGGAAGGGATCATCGGCGGCAGCATCCGCGTGGTGGATCTCACCGTACCGCTGCAGCCGGCGACGCCGACGATCCAGCTGCCGCCACAGTTCGCCCCCTCCAAGTCCTTTACGCTGGAGGAAATCTCGCGCTACGACGCGCGCGGTCCCGCCTGGTACTGGAACAACATCGCCTGCGGCGAGCACACCGGCACGCATTTCGATGCGCCGATTCACTGGGTCACCGGCAAGGACTACGCGAATAACGCTACGCACAACATTCCGGTCGATCGCTTCATCGGTCCGGCGTGCGTCATCGATGTTGCGCAGCAGGCCAGGAGCAATCCCGACTTCCTGGTCACGCGTGAGACGGTAGAGGAGTGGGAGCAGCGCTACGGCCGGATTCCCGTGCACGCGTGGGTGCTGATCCGCACCGATTGGTCACAGCGCAAGGGCGCGCGCGAGTTTCTCAACATCACGACGGACGGGCCTCACACTCCCGGCTTCCATCCGCAGGCGGTGCCGTTCCTCGCCAGGGAGCGCGATATTCTCGGCGTGGGCGTCGAGACGGTTGGCACGGATGCCGGCCAGGCTGCGACGTTCGAGCCGATGTTCCCCTGCCACACGATCATGCACGGCTCGAATCGCTTCGGGCTGGCGAGCCTGACCAATCTCGATCAGCTGCCGCCCACCGGTGCGGTGGTCGTCGCCCCGCCGCTGAAGATCGTCAACGGCTCGGGGAGTCCGCTGCGCGTACTGGCGTTCGTCCCCAACTGAGGAACCCGCGGTGGCCGAGCGCTCGTTCACTAAGGAAGTCCAGGCGCTTCGCCTGGGACAGGGCATGGAGTTTCGCGGCGAGGGCATACTTGCCGTCACCAAGGCGTTGTTGCAGTCGGGCGTAGCCTACGTCGGCGGCTATCAGGGCGCACCGATCTCGCACCTGATGGACGTACTGGCGGACGCCGAGGACGTTCTCACCGAGCTCGGTGTGCATTTCGAGGCGAGCGCTTCCGAGGCGACCGCGGCGGCCATGCTGGCCGCCTCCATCAACTACCCGCTGCGCGGCGCGGTGACCTGGAAGTCGACCGTCGGCACCAACGTCGCCTCGGATGCGCTCTCCAACCTCGCCTCGGCGGGCGTCAAGGGCGGCGCCCTGATCATTCTTGGCGAGGATTACGGCGAGGGCGCCAGCATCATGCAGGAGCGCACCCACGCCTTTGCGATGAAGTCACAGATCTGGCTGCTCGATCCGCGCCCGCACCTGCCTGAGATCGTGCGCAGCGTCGGGCTGGGATTCGAGCTTTCCGAGGCGAGCCATACGCCGGTGATGCTCATGCTGCGCATCCGCGCCTGTCACGTCTACGGCCGGTTCGTGGCGCAGGACAACGTCCGGCCGGCCTTTTCTGCGGCCGACGCGCTCGCGCACCCGGTGCGGGACTACGGGCGCATCATCCTGCCGCCCTCGACCTACGAGCAGGAGCGCGAAAAAATCGAGCAGCGTCTGCCGGCGGCGCAGCGTTTCATCGCCGAGCGCGGACTCAACGAGTTGATCGGCGGCGAAAGCGGGGAGATCGGCATCGTTCTGCAGGGCGGCCTGTACAACAACGTGCTGCGCGCCCTGGAACTTCTCGACTGCGCGGACTCGTTCGGCGCCAGCAGGGTACCGCTGTATGTGCTGAACGTCACTTATCCGCTGGTGGCCGAGGAATGGCGGCGCTTCTGCGGCAGCAAGCGGGCGGTGCTCATCGTCGAGGAGGGGCAACCCGAATATCTCGAGCAGGCAGCCAGCCAGATCCTGCGGCAGGCAGATGTCGCCGCCCGCATCGTCGGCAAAGGCGTCCTGCCGATGCAGGGTGAATACACCGTGGACGTGCTGCGCAAAGGGCTCGGGGACTTCCTCGACCAGTGGGCCCCCGGGCTGCGCACCGCACGGGCCGCGACGCCGGCCAGGGAGGTCCCGCTGGTGCCGGCGGCCAAACTGGCCGCGCTCGTGCCCGCCCGGCCCTCGGGGTTGTGCACCGGCTGTCCGGAGCGCCCGTTTTTCTCGGCGCTGAAGCTGCTGCAGAAGGAAACCGGGCCGCTGCACATCAGCGCCGACATCGGCTGTCATTCCTTCGCGACGCTGCCGCCGTTCAACATGGGCAACAGCATCATGGGTTACGGCCTGGGGGCCGCAGCCGCGTCCGCCTTCGGAGGCGAGGACGGCAAACGGGCGGTGTCCGTCATGGGTGACGGGGGGTTCTGGCACAACGGGCTCACCAGTGGCATCGGCAACGCGGTGTTCAACAAGCACGACGACCTGACGGTGATCATCGACAACGGCTACTCCGCCGCGACCGGTGGCCAGGACATTCCCTCCTCGCGCGCGGCGAACGTTCATCGCCAGGGCAATAACTCGATTGTCGATGCAGTCAAAGGCGTCGGTGTCCGGTGGGTCAGGCGCACGCACACCTACAACATGCGCGAGACGCTCAAAGTGCTGCGCGAGGCCCTGAGCACCAACTATCGCGGCCCCAAGGTGATCGTCGCGGAGGGAGAGTGCCAGCTGAATCGCCAGCGGCGCGTGGCTCCGTTGCGGCGCCAGGCGATCCAGGACGGCGAACGCGTGGTGACCGAGCGTTTCGGCGTCGACCCGGATACCTGCACCGGCGATCACTCCTGCATCCGGCTGTCCGGCTGCCCGTCGCTCACCGTGAAGGAAAACCCCGATCCACTGCGCAGCGACCCGGTCGCCCACGTCGACAACACCTGCGTCGGCTGCGGCGTGTGCGGCGAGGTGGCAGACGCTGCCGCACTGTGCCCCTCCTTCTATCGGGCTGAGCTGATTGACAACCCCTCGGGCTGGGATCGCTTCCTGCATGCGGCGCGTGCGGCGGTGATCGGCCTGTTGCAGCGGCGCAGCGACCGCAAGCGCCTGCGCTACAGCCTCTAGGCTGCGCCGTTGATGACCACGCGAACCATAAAGATGACGATCGCGGCGCTCGGAGGCCAGGGTGGCGGCGTCCTGACTGACTGGCTCATTGCAATTGCAGAGGCCAACGACTACATCGTTCAGTCTACTTCCGTGCCCGGTGTGGCGCAGCGAACCGGCGCGACGCTCTATTACCTGGAGTTCTTCCCGAGGGACGAGGCCAAACACCACGGCGGTGAGCCCGTCATGGCGCTCATGCCCGTCGCCGGTGATGTCGACTGTGTCGTCGCCTCGGAGCTCGCGGAAGCGGGCCGTGCGATTGCGCGCGGCCTGGTCAGCCCCGAGCGCACCACGCTCATCTCCTCGACGCACCGCTCTTATGCGATCGGCGAGAAGAGCGCACTGGGTCGGGGTGTCACCGACTGGCAGCAGTTGCTGGAGCTGGTGCGCACTCAGGGCAAACGGTCGATTCTCTTCGACATGGAGCAAACGGCGCAGAGCAATCACAGTGTCATCAGTGCGGTCCTGCTCGGCGCGATCAGCGGCGCTAAGGTGCTGCCCTTTCCGAAGAGCAAGTTCGCGGAGGCCGTATCCCGCAGCGGGCTCGCCGTCGCGACAAATCTTGCCGCGTTCGAGGATGCGCACCGGCAGGCCGAGAGCGGCGGGATTGAGGCCGCCGCCGAGAAGGCCGCCGCCGAGAAGGGCGCTAGGCTGCGCCCGGTGCCGCAGACCTCGCGCACTGTCACACTGCAGCCGTTGCTCGATCGCGTGCGCCGTCTGCCCACCGCGGTGCAGCCGCTGGTCCTGGAAGGGGTGCGCCGAACCCTCGATTATCAGGACCGTGCGTACGCGGAGCTGTACCTGGAGCGCCTCGAGCACATCGCGGCGCTCGACACGCAGCGACCGGCGCTCGAGGCGGGCTCGCTGACGCAGGCGGTTGCGAGCTCGCTCGCGTTGTGGATGACGTTCGAGGACACGATTCGCGTCGCCGACCTCAAGACCCGATCCGAGCGTTTCGCGCGCGTGCGCACCGAGATTCGCGCGGCGCCGGGCCAGTTGTTCGGCATCACCGAGTTCTTGAGACCCGGGGTGGCCGAGATTGCCGGCACGCTGCCCGCGGCGCTCGGATCGTGGGTGATGCGCTCGCCGCGCGTCATCCGCCGGCTCAATCGCTTCACGGGCGGCAGGCAGATTCGCAGCACGACGGTGAGCGGCTTCCTGCTGCTGCGTGCGCTGGCGGGTCTGCGGCGCTGGCGGCGCGCCACCTGGCGCTTCCGGCAGGAGAACGCCCGGATCGAGGCATGGCTGGCCGCCATCGAACGGCACGCCGCGACGCGCTATGCCCTCGCCGTGGAATTCGCTCGGTCACAGCGCCTCGTCAAGGGGTATGGCGAGACCCACGAACGCGGCTGGCGCAATTTCTCCGCTCTCACGCAGCAGCTCGAGCTGCTCGCCTCTCGTGCGGATGGCGCCGTGCTGCTGTCCCGGCTGCAGGAGGCGGCGCTGGCCGACGAGGAGGGCACTGCCTTGGCCCGCGAGATCGCCGCATACAGTCCGGCGCCGGACGCCGTCCGCACCGCCGGCCAGTCAGCCTGAGGAAGCGCGCGCGTGGCAGACCCGGTTGTGGCCCGGCCGAAACCTTGTCTGGTCAGCCTGAAGGGCGGTCGCACCTATCTTTGGTGCCGTTGTGGCCGCTCGGCCAACCAGCCCTTCTGCGACGGCTCGCACCGAGGTACCGGCCTGGAGCCGAAGCCGTTCGTCGTGCGCAGCGACGAGGAAGTGCTCCTGTGCGGCTGTAAACACAGCGCCGAAGCGCCGTTCTGCGACGGCACCCATACGAACCTTCCCGGCGGCTCGCCGCTCGATGACCCCGCGAGCCCTGGCAACCGCAGCATTCCATGGGTGACCGAGCGGGACGGCCCGCGGATCCGGCTGAACGGCGCCAGCTACGTGGTCTCCCCGCCACTTGCCGAGACAGCGAAGCGCGGCGACCTCAGCTACCGCTATCTGGTTTCGGACGAGCTGGGTGCCACGTACCAGACGCAGATCCTGCTGCAGGTCAGCGGCGGCGCTTCGCCGGTGATGTCACTCGGTGATCGCGAGGTGATCCTCTTCGTGATGGCCGGCCGGGGCACGATCAACATCTCGGGGCGGCCGTTCGACGTCAAGGCCACCGACGGTCTCTACGTGCGCCCGTCCGAGGCGCTGCAACTGCTCCCCGCACGATCGCAGACCCTCGAGGTGTTCGCGCTGAGCTGCCCGCCCGGGAGGCTCGAATGGCCCGAGTCGATGCCCGATACGTTCGACGCGAGGTACACGCAACGCGTGGTCTCCGTCGATGAGGCGCAGCGCCGGGCGACGGGGCCGCGCTACTTTCAGCTCCTCGTGGACAAGCGCATCGGCTCGCAGGTCATCACGCAGTTCATCGGGCACATACCTAAGTCGAAGGCCGCGCCCCACCGGCATCTCTACGAGGAAGCGATCATCGTGCTCTCAGGTGAGGGCTGCATGTGGACCGAGGATCGCAAGGCGCGGGTTCAAGCCGGCGATGTGATCTTTCTGCCGCGCAAGCAGCTGCACTCTCTCGAGGCGACCTCGGCCGACGGCATCGACGTCGTCGGCGTGATATGTCCCGGGGACAACCCCAGCATCACCTACTATGACTGAGGCGGGGCTCGTTGCGGTTCCAGGTTGGAACCCCGAAGTTCAATGCTTCCCGTCCCGGCACCACAGCGCGTGAAATCCCTCCTCATCAGCGAGCGTGAGAGCGGGCTGCAGCGCGGCCTCGGCAAAACGCAGATCGTAATGATCGGGCTCGGCGGGGCGATCGGCACCGGGCTGTTCATGGGCAGCGGGCTGGCCATCGGCTACGCGGGACCGGCCGTGATCCTCAGCTATGTGCTGGCGGGATTCGTGGCGCTGGTGATGGTCTTCAGCCTGTCGGAAATGGCCGTGGTGCATCCGACCGCCGGATCGTTCGGCACCTACGCCGAGACCTATCTCAATCCCTGGGCCGGGTTCGTGGTGCGTTACACCTACTGGATCGCGCAGGTGATCGCCATCGGCGGCGAGGCGGTCGCGGCGGGGCTATACATGCAGCTGTGGTTTCCCGCAGTACCGGTGTGGACGTGGGCGCTCGGCTTTAGCGTGGTGCTGCTGTATTTCAACTCGCGTTCGGTGAACAACTTCGGGACCGTCGAATCCTGGTTCGCGCTGATCAAGGTCACGGCGATCGTGCTGTTCATCATCCTGGGTGCGGTGAGCATCTTTGGCGGCGGGCACGCGGCCACCGGCCTGCGCAATCTCACCGGCCTTCCCGGCGGATTCTTTCCCAAGGGACTCGCCGGGGTGTGGATGGCGGTGATCGTCGGGATCTTCTCCTTCAACGGCATCGAGGTCATCGCCGTGACCTCGGGAGAGGCGCGCGATCCGCAGCGCGCCATCCCTGCCGCGCTGCGCAGCATGCTGCTGCGGCTGTTCGTGTTTTACGTGCTCGCGGTCACGATCATCGTGACCACGACGCCGTGGACCACTACCGGCGTCAAGGTCGTCGCGCAGAGTCCGTTCGTCAGTGTGTTCCAGCACTCGGGAATCGCGCACGCCGCCGGTGTCATGAACTTCGTGGTGATCAGCGCGGCGCTCTCGAGCATGAACACCAACATCTACCTGTGTTCACGCATGCTGTTCTCGCTGTCACGTGGGTCTTACGCTCCACAGAGCCTCGGGAGCCTCAGTGCCCGCGGCACACCGGTCGCGGCGGTGCTGGTTTCGGGCGCTGGCATCCTGGTCTCGGCCGGGGTCTCGATCTTCACGCCCAACGCGTACGGCTACCTTCTCGGGGTGGCGCTGTTCGGCGCAATCCTCGTGTGGATGTTCATCCTGCTGAGCCACCTGAGCTTCCGTCGGCAGCACCCCGCGAGCGAGCTGCCGGTGCGCATGCCGCTGTTTCCGTGGATGCAGCTCGCGGGGCTGCTGATGCTCGCCGCCATCCTCGTCACCATGGGGATCGATCCCAATCTCTACGTATCGTGGGTGTACGGAGTTCCCTGGCTGATCCTGATCTCGGCAGCGTATTTCCTGTTGCGGGCGCGCGAGCGTCGGGTCACTACCACCCGCGCTGCAGCGCGCGCCGCGCCACTGGCCTGAAGCAGCGCGGCGGGGTCGAAAGTGAGAAAGCGCGTATGACTGACTTCAAGGCGCTGCGCAGCCGCTTCCCGGTGCTCGAGCGCAAGACCTACCTGAACAGCGGATCCTACTGCGCACTCGCCGACAGTGTGCGCGACGCAATCAATGCTTACATGGACGATCGCCTGCAGGTGGGTGCCAACTGGGATGTCTGGGTCACGAAGAACGAGGCGGTGCGCCGCTCCATGGCCGCGGTACTGCGGGCGGCCACGGACGAGATCGCGGTTACCGCCTCGGCCTCAGCCGGACTCAATGCTCTGGCGAGCGCGTTCGATTTCACAGGGCCGCGCAACAAGGTCGTGGTGAGCGACTTCGAGTTTCCGACCAATGCCCAGATCTGGCACGCCCAGGAACCGCGTGGCGCCCGCATCGTGCACGTGCCGCGAACCGCGCAAGGTGATATCCCGCTCGAAAGCTTCGCCAGGCTGATCGACGAGGAGACACAGCTCGTTGCGGTGACCCACGTGTGTTTCCGCAACGGCGCGCGGCTCGACATCCCGGGAATCGTGCGCCTGGCACGCGAGCGCGGCGCACGGGTGCTGCTCGACTGCTACCAGGCGGTCGGCGGCCTCACGGTCGACGTGAAGCAGCTCGATGTCGACTTCGCCGTCGGCGGGATGCTTAAGTACCTGCTCGGCACGGCGGGCATCGGCTTTCTGTACGTGCGCGGGTCGCTGATACCGACCCTCACTCCGACCCACTCGGGGTGGTTTGCGCAGGAGGACATCTTCGCCATGGACATCACGGCAAACCGGCCCGCACCGAGCGCGCGCCGTTTTGAGGCGGGCACCCCGGCCGTGGTCAACTGCTATGCGGCCGAGGCCGGTCTCAGGATCATCCTGGAAGCGGGTACCGACGCCATCGAGGAGCGCATACGTGCGCTCACGCGCCGCTGTATGTCGGGGCTCGAGAGCATCGGATGGGCGAGCGTCACGCCGGCCGAGGATGAGCGGCGCGGCCCGATGGTGTGTGTGCCGGCGCACGACGTCGCGCAATTGTTTGCCACGCTGATGGAGCAGGGCATCGTGATCTCATTTCGCGATGACAACATCCGGGCGACGATACATTTCTACAATTCCGAGGATGACATCGACCGCTTCGTCGCGGCGCTGAAGGCCAGCCGCGCCAGGCACCACCCGCAGGTCCGCCCGCGCACGCCATGAGCGAACCGAGCACCATCACCGGGTCGAATGCTGCTGAATTTCCCGCGCAGACCCTGCGTGGGCAATTCCCCGCGCTGCAGCGGGCCGGGGACTTCATCTTCTTCGACAATGCCGCCGGTGCACAGGTGCCGCAGCGGGTGCTGGACGCAGTGACCGCCCATCTGCTCGAGCATAACGTGCAGCGCGGCGGACGCTACTCGCAGAGCATCGCGGTGGATGCCGCCATTCAGGGCGCGCGCGAGAAAGTGGCGGCGCTTCTCAATGCACGCCGCCCCGAGGAGATTGCCTTCGGAATGAACGCGACATCGTTCCTCCGTCTGGCGAGCCTCGCGATCGGACAGACGCTCGGGCAGCGCAACGAGATCATCGTCACCGATCTTGATCACGAGGCGAATGTTGCGACCTGGCTCGCGCTTGCTTCGGCGGGGGCCAGCTTTCGCTGGTGGCGCGTGCGCGATGACGGGCGCCTCCACTGCGCCGACCTGGAGCCGCTGCTCGGGCCACGCACCCGGCTGCTGGCCTGTGCCAATGCATCCAACGCGCTCGGCTCGCTGGTCGATGTGCGGCGCGCCGCCGAGCTGGTGCATGCGGCGGGCGGGGAGATCTTCCTCGACAGCGTGCACTACGCTCCGCACGGTCCGATTGACGTCGAGGCACTCGGCTGCGATTACCTCGTGTGCTCGGGATACAAGATCTTCGCGCCACACATGGGGTTTCTCTGGGGACGGTACGAATTACTTGCAGCGTTGCCGACCTTCCGCGAGGATTTCATCCCCGACCAGCCGCCCGGCAAGATCGAGGCCGGCACCTTCAGCTACGAAAACGTTGCCGGCATGGCAGCGGCGGTCGACTATCTTGCCGAGCTCGGACGCACCCTCTCGGGAACCGGTCGAGGGAGCGGGGCGCGTAGTCTGCGTGAGGACTGCCGCGCGGCGATGAACGGCATCCGCGCCTACGAGCAGGGCCTGTCGTTCGAGCTGCTGCGGGTACTGCGCGAGGCGGGGGCGAGCATCTACGGCGTCAGCGACGAGGCGCAGCTGGCGCAGCGCGTCCCGACGGTCTGCTTCACCCTGCCCGGGATCGCTCCGGCGGCCGTTAGCGAAGCTGCCGCACGTGCCGGCATCGGCATTCGCGACGGTCACATGTACGCGCCGCGTCTCATGAAGCGCCTTGGGCTCGCGGTCGAGAGCGGCGCGGTGCGCGCCTCGCTTGTCCACTACAACACGCCTGCGGAAATTCACCGCTTCGGTGAGGTCCTGGAGCGGCTGCGCGTTTCACGGCGGTAACGCGGGTTCGAATCCCCGTGCGGCATCTAGACCTCGAGACGCGCTACGGCCTCCCGCAACCTGGCCGCGCTGCGCTCAAGACCCTGTCTCTCGTCCTCGGACATCTCCGGCTCGAGGACGCCCGTGACCCCCGTGCGGCCCAGCACGCTCGGCAGCGAGAGGGTGGTGCCGTAGGTCGGATTGAACGAGCCGACCGGGATGACCGCATGCTCATCGCGCAAGACGGCTTCAACTATCCGTGCCGTCGCCATCCCGATGCCCAACTGACTTGCGCCGGTCCCTTCTATGATGCTGATATTCGCGTACCGGACTTCGTCTTCCACGTGCCGGCGAAATTCCTCGATACTCTCACAGCCTTCCGCGAGCGCCGCGGTCACCGGCATCCCGGCAACGCGGGCCGAGGACCACAAAAAGACCTGAGAAGTACCGTGCTCGCCTACGACCTGGGCCGCCACAGAGCGCGGGCTAACCTTCAAGCGACGCGCAAGGTGGAAGCGAAAGCGCAAGGTGTCGAGGAAGGTGCCGCTACTCAAGACCCGCCCATGCCCGGCGAGGCGCCGTGCAAGAGCGGCCAGGGGATCCGGCGGATCGGTGACGACGAGTATGAGCGCCCGCGGCGCGACGGCCACGACATTCGGGATGATGTCCTTAAGGATTTCCGCGTTAGCCTCGAGAAGCTTCAATCGACCCGCAGGATCGCTGCGGTTGGTTGCGCCACCGGCCTTCTCGTTGATTCCTGCGGTTATGATCACCAACACCGCATCGGTAAGCTCAGGATAGTCGCCCGCTTGGAGCACCACCGCCGGTGACAGCGTGGCGCCGTACTGAAGATCTGCCACCACGCCTTGCGCACGCTGCCGATTCCGGTCAACTACCACAATTTCGCAGGCAAGGCCTCGCATCACCAAGCACAGGAGTGAGGCAGAACCTACGGCGCCCGCGCCAATGACCGCGACTTTCATGTTTGCGACCTCAAGGGGCAGGGCGCGGCGCGAGCCGGGCCGCCGCCTCGATGATGGTTTGGCGGACAGTCGCAGCCGGCTGAGCTCCGACGATCGCGGTCCCACCAATATCGAAATAGGGGACGCCTTGGACGCCCCTCTCCAGCGCGGTGCGCTCCAGAGCGCGGACGCTCTCCACGCCGTCGTCGGAGCTGACGAACGCCGCGACGGCGTCCGCATCGAGACCGCTCTCGCTGGCGATTTCCGCCAGGACCTCCTTGGACCCGATATCGCGCCCCTGTACGAAATACGCTTGCAAGGCCGCTTCGACAAAGGCGCGCTGCTGGCCCGCGCGTTGTGCGAGCCAGGAAACGCGATGCGCGAGGAAGGTATTCGGGGTGCGCTTGATCGCCTCATAGTCGAAGATGGCTCCGTCGTCCCGTCCAGCGAGCACGATCTGGGCCTGTAGCGCCTGGACGCGCTCCCAGCTTCCGAACTTCCGCGAGAGGTAAGTCCTGCGGACCATGCCCTCGGGGGGCATGTCCGGGTTGAGTTCAAAGGGTAGCCACTGAAGTTGAACTTCAATCCCAGTCGGGAGACTCTCGATGGCGCGGGCCAGGCGCTTTTCACCGATGTAGCACCACGGACAGATGAAGTCGGACGTGACGCTGACTTGGATACGCATGGCTCGATTCTCCTTATTCGTCCTCGGTATGAGCCATCGCCAAAAGGACCCCATAGCGCCGCCCCGGGCGACAAGAAACAAAGCGCGGGGACCAATCGATCTACGCTGAGGGATGAATGTTGTCACAGGGTATCCATCGATACCATCGTCCCATGGATTCCTCTCCGCGCCGCGAACTGGATCCGCGCTGGTTCCGCGCGTGCGAGCGACTCGAATTCAGCGGCTTTCCGCAGAGCGTGAGCGGGACGGCAACTGTGTTACCCGTGCAAAGCGCGCTAGTGCGATACTCGCGTCTCACACGACCGTATTCTTTAGCGGCCATCAGACCCGGACAGCCAGCGCGAGCCGCCTCGGGGCTAGCGCAGGGATGAACCACCTTCGAAGGAGACTGAGGATGGAAAGCAAACAAACGCCGAAAAAGTCCAAGGCCAATGTCATTCTCGCCAAGACTCGGACGAGCGCGAAACTGCAGGGCGAGGGAGACTACCAGGCAGCCCGGCGCTATGACAGCAACGTGCACAAGTTCGTGCAGCACGCGGACATCGAGCGTGCGGCACGCGCCGCCGCGCCAAGGAACAAGCGCGAGGCGCACGAGATGGCGGCGGCCGAGGCCATCGGTCGGCAGGGCGAGCCGCGGCAAGCCGAATGGTTTCTCGCTGATATGGAAGGCATTCGCCGCCGCGCGCGCGCGCAGCTCACAGCCGGCGCGGTCACCGACAATTATCAGGGGAGCGTGCAGCAGGCGGTCGCGCTGTTGAACCATGCCGTAGCCACGGAGATCGTCTGCGTGCTGCGTTACAAGTATCACGCGGCCGTTGCGACCGGCATCTCGAGCGATGCGGTGAAGGCAGAGTTCGCGCAGCATGCCAAGGAAGAGGAACAGCACCTGGACATGCTGTGCGAACGCATTAATCAGCTCGGCGGTAAGCCGAACATGAACCCGGAAGGATTGTTGTCACGGGCCGCGTCGCAATACATCGAGGGTAAGAACCTCGTCGACATGATCAAGGAGAATCTGGTCGCCGAGCGTGTGGCCATCGAGACCTATCGCGAGATGGTGCGCTATTTTGGCGAGAAGGACCCCACGACCCGCACGATGCTGGAGCGCATTCTGGCGCAGGAGGAAGAGCATGCGAACGACATGCACGATCTGCTTGTCCAGCACGAGGGCAGGGGGATCTTGAAGAAATAGGTCCTTCCTCGATCCGTGTATTGGGAGTGTCACCGCGCCATAACAGTGTGCTGTTGGGCCGGCGATGAAGCAAAAGAAAGTCTGAGAGGAGCCTATGAAGCCCGAGAGGGATGGTATCAACCCAGCGGCCGAGCCAAGTGGAACAGGTTGCGTCGAATGCCTGGCTGCGGGCGGATGGTGGCTGCATCTTCGCAGATGTGCCGAATGCGGTCACATCGGCTGCTGTGATAGTTCACCAAGTCAACATGCATCGAAACATAACGTCGCTACCGGTCACCCGATAATCACGAGCTTCGAGCCGGGCGAGCACTGGTTTTACGACTATCGTACCGAGGAATCCTTCGCCGGCCCGAAGCTTCACGCTCCTCACTCGCATCCGTCGGATCAACCGGTGCCGGGACCGGCCGGAGCGGTGCCTGCAAACTGGCAAACGCTGCTTCACGAATAGCGGGACGGCTCTTTGGTGCGGCCGCAAGCCACGCGGTCAGATCTCGGCGTCACAAGACGCTGTCACGGCGCTAACGGCAACGCTCGTTTCATTTCAGCTGCCGCGAGGTAGGCGACGGTATCGGCGCGGGCCTGAGCATTAGAGAGTGTCCGGCGACCGGCCGCCCACCCGGCGCAGCTTATGTCAAATTCATGACGACGCGATCTGTCCAACATTCCCGACAGCCTTCCCGCTCGCCTCTGCTTAGTCTTCTTCAAGACGACGACACGGACGGTTGGCTGGCACCTCAGAGGGGATGTAGTGGGCGAAACAATCGGAGTCCCCTTTATAGAGGAGATGGGCGTCACGCCCGCTCAGCAGGCGTTGCCACGCGACGGCCGCAACTTCGAATGGCATTGCGTAGCGACTGAATCTGAGTTGATAGCTTCAGCGTGCCGCCGCGCGAGGCAGCAATGCCGTCGGCACGCCAGCGAGCAGCTTTGACGCGCAACGCGCCAGCATTGCGGTCTCGCGCGCGGCGTCGAATGCGAGCTTACCGTTCCTGAAATCCTTACCTCGAGCCTATGGGTGCAGCGGAGGCAAACGCGTGCCGGTTAGAGCTGACCGATTGTGTCAACGACTCTTCTTCGGATCGGAAGTATGAGGCAAGCAAAGTGATCAAATTCGAAAACTGTTCGACACGCGCAGCATGGCTCATGGCCGTGCTGCTGAGCACTTTGGCGGTGGCAGGATGTGGGGACGGAGGACGATCTCAAATCCTGGGTAGCGGCGCAGGCGAGGCTGCAATTGCACCGCGGGTGACTGCCGTTACGCCAATCAATGCGGCCGCCGGCGTGGCGATTAATGGCGCGATCACCGCGAGCTTCACCGAGGATATGGCTCCGACAACGATCAACACCACCACTTTTACGCTGACCTGTGCCGCGCCCTGCGTCGCTCCCGCAGGCACTGTGGTCTACGCCGCCGGCAGCAGAGCCGCTGTCTTCACGCCGACGCAGGTGCTTGCGATCGACACGACCTATACCGCCACGATCACCGTCGGGGCGACGAGCGTCGCGGGCGCCGCGCTGGCAGGCAATCAAGCCCCGTTGCCCGCCTCGAGTGACTATGTATGGAGGTTTACCACGGGCGCAACATCGGACACGACCCGGCCCCGCGTGACGTTCACCGTCCCTGTCACCACGATTCCCGGACCGACGCCCGGCGTACCGAGCAACACTGCGATCGTTGCAAGCTTTAGCGAGGATATGAATCCGGCAACGATCACCGCCGCGACTTTCACCGTGACGTGCGCCGCACCGTGCGTCGCCCCCGCGGGTAATGTCACTTACGCGCTCGGCAGTCAGACCGCAACCTTCACGCCAACGGCAGCACTTGCGGCCGACATGACTTATACGGTCACGATCACCTCCGCGGCGACCGACGTCGCAGGCAACGCGCTGGCGGGCAACCAAGCCGCGTTGCCCGCGGCGAGCGATTACATATGGAGCTTCACTACGGTCACCGCAGTCTCGGCGGGGAACGTCTCGGTGCATTCCACCAACCCCCTCAGCGCTGAGACCGGCGTGTGTCCCGACGCGACCATCAACGCGACTTTCAACGTGCCCCCCGGTTTGCGGATCAACCCTCTTACGGTCAACGCGACGACCTTCACCGTAACGGGTCCGGCGCCCGCCGTGACTTCCGTCACCGCCGCATCAGTGGTTCTTGATGCTGCTACGGGGCTCATCGCAACCTTCACGCCACAAGTCGCTCTTGAGGCCGGGCAAACCTATACGGCCACCGTCCTGGGCGGCGCCAACGGAGTCGAGGATTTGGCAGTCCCAGGGAATGAGATGGTGGGCAACTTCACGTGGAGCTTCACCGCAGGTCCTGCGACGGGGAAGTGTCTGGCACCGATCGCGCTTGCATCAGCTGCGCCGTTCGCAACGTATGGGGGCACCGCCGGGATGACCAACACGGGAACTCTGACCGTGATCAATGGCGACGTCGGGACCATCGCGACAGGCACTTCGTCGATCACCGGGTTCAATGACACGGCAGGAGACGTCTACACGGAAACGGGAGCCAACATCGGAACAGTGAACGGAACGATCTACACATGCACCAACTCCACTACGGGACCAACATCCACCGGGCCGAATGCTGCATATTGCAGCATTGCAACCCAAGCCCGTCTCGACGCGCAGAAAGCGTATCTGGCGATGGCGGCACTGCCTCCCGGCGCAAATCCAGGCGGTAACCTGGCCGGGCTCACCCTCGCTCCTGGTGTCTATACCGCGCCCGCGGGGTCGTTCCTCATACAGGGTGGGGATCTCACCCTCGACGCCCAAGGCAATGCAAATGCCGTGTGGGTGTTCCAGATGTCGACTACGTTGACGGTGGGAGGTCCGGGAGCGGCATTCCCTCAAAGCGTCATCCTGAGCGGTGGGGCCCAGGCCAAGAACGTCTTCTGGCAGGTTGGCTCTAACGCGACGATCAATGCAGCAGGGGGCGGCACTATGGTGGGAACGATCATTTCCCAGCAAGGAGCCGAATTCTCCACCGCCGGCAACACCCAAATCCTGACGCTCAACGGCAGAGTGATGTCCCTGATTGCGTCGGTCACGTTGGTCGACACCGTCATCAACGTGCCTGCTCCGTAGTCCACGGACAGCAACTTCTCCAGGAGATGACATGAAACTAGCAAGAGGCGCAGCGGTGCTCGGCGTGGCGGCGCTTGCCGCGATCACCGGTTCCTCGGCGCTGGCGGACGACTCGGGCTGGTACGTCGGAGCCAACGCGGGTCTCTCGCGAGCGAACATCGACAACGCTCGCATCACCGACGGTCTGCTGGGGGCAGGTTTTACCACCACCTCGATCGAGGACGACGATCGCCACTTCGGCTTCAAACTCTTTGCCGGCTACGAGTTCAACAGATATTTTGCCCTTGAAGGCGGCTACTTCGATCTGGGTCGGTTTGGCTTTACCGCGGACACACTGCCGGCGGGCACACTGAGCGGCAACGCGAGGTTCCAGGGTCTGAACGTTGACGCAGTCGGGTTCTTACCCTTCACTGAAAAGTTCGCCGCGTTTGCCCGCGTTGGCTTGAACTACGCTTACACCAAAGACAGCTTTGCCGGATCGGGCACAGTCACTGTGCCCGATCCGGATCCCAGCACGCACGCCGCTAACTACAAGTTCGGCGTAGGGCTTCAGTACGAATTCACGCAGTCTGTGGGAATACGCGCTGAAGCCGAGCGCTACCGGGTCAACGATGCTGTCGGCAATAAAGGCGACATCGATCTTTACACGGTCGGCCTGTTCTACCGGTTCGGTAGAACGACCCCGGTCCACGCCGCGCGTGCCGCATACGCTGCGCCGCCGCCGATAGCAGAACCGATACTGGAGATCGTACCGGTTGCGAGCGCCGACCAGCAGTACTGCAGCGTTCTTGACATCCAGTTCGATGTCAACGAGGACCAGATGCAGCGAGAGGACAAGGAGAAGCTGCGTGTCGTCGGAACTTTCTTGACGAAATATCCCGACACCACGGCACAGATCGAAGGTCACACCGATGACGTGGGAACGCCTCAGGACAATATGAGACTGTCCCGGCGCCGTGCGGAAAGCGTGGTGAGCTACCTGGAGAGCAATTTTCCCATCAGCGCTTCCCGGCTGACGGCAGTGGGGTATGGCGACACGCGCCCCGTCGCGGACAACCGTACCCAGGAGGGAAAGCGGTTGAACCGGCGCATCGATGCCGTGATGGCATGTGTGGTGGATATCGAGGGTCTGACGGTAAGCCCCGCCAGGATCACCATGGCTCTGACGATCGCGTTCGACCGGAACAAGTTCGATATCAAACCTCAATACCGAGACGAGTTGCGCAAGCTGGCGGATTTCCTGAAAGCGAATCCCACCGTGACCGCAACGGTGGAGGGACACACCGCCAATCTGCAGGCGACACACGACCAGGCGCTGGAAATCTCCCGGCGCCGTGCGCAAAGCGTGGTGAACTATCTGGTGGATAACTTTGGCATTACCCCTGCGCGGCTTGCCACGCAAGGGTTCGGTGACACCCGGCGTTTCGCCTATAACACCAGCTTCGAGGGGCAGCAGGAAAACCGCCGGGTCAACGTCATCATCAACTACCCCAAATAGCGGCGTCGTCGCGCAAACTCGCCCCCATGCGGATCATCGCGCTACGGGCGCTCACCATGATCGTGAACGCGCGAGTGCAAGTGCGCCTGGGAGCGATCGATGTGCGCGCGAAGCTGGTTGCGCAGCGTGCCGCGCGGAAGCAGCGGAATGATCCGTCGCTCCGCCAGATTCAATAGCCACAGTTCGGCACGCTGCCAAAGCGTCATGCGGTGTGTCCGGCCAGAACGCGCGTCCATCACGTGAGCCTCGGCCGGAAGGCGCGCACATCCCGGGAGGACACTGCACCGAGCAGCTGATCGTTCTCGTCCGTGATAGGGAGCGCGCGAAAGTCATAGCGCTCGAATAACATTCTGGCATCTCGCAGGGTCGCGTCCTTCGGCAGCGCGATGACGTGCTCCGTCATGATGTCGGCAAGCTTCTGCCCCGGCTCCGCCGCGACGATCTCGCGGATGTCCACGACCCCTTTCAGCACCCCTGCGGCGTCGGTAACGTAGACATACATCACCACGTTCTTCCCAGTCGCAAGCTCACGGTAGCGATCAAGCACTTCGGCGGCCGGTGTCGTCGCAGGCAACCGGATGAGCTCGGGCGACGCATAGAGCAGAATCTGCTCGTTGTGCTCCCCGATGATGTGTTCGACCTTGGAAGATTTCTCCCGGTCGATCAGCTTCAGGATCGTATCGGCCTCATCGCGGGGCAGTATCGCCAGAATATCCGCCGCCTGCGCCGGGCTCATCTCGTTAATCAGCATCGCCGCGCGTTCCTTCTCGATGTCGTGGATCAACTGCCGCTGCACCCGCGGTTCAATTTCCTCGAGCGCGTCGGATGCTTGTTCAGGATCGAGTGCGTTAAACAGCGCGACGCGCTGACCACCCTCGAGCTCTTCGAGGATGTCAGCGAGATCCACCGGATGAATCTCGTTGAGCTGCGCTTTGGGAATCTTGAGTTTTAGGTTGCCGGCGAAACTACCCAGCTGTTCCGGGAGCGGCTGCACATAGAGCCAGGACACCCGATTCTCCTTGTTGCGATCCGCCAGAAGCTTGGCGAGCTTGTGAAGGCCCAGCCGGCGCAGGGCTCGGTAGCGGCTGTAGTCGACTTCGGCCGCGTATAACCTGCCGTTCTGGAAGGCCAGTTTCACGTCGTAGACGACCTCGACGTCGTGGTCGTCCATGTCAATAATCTTCTTATCGAGTATGTGATCGTGCAACAGGATCAGGTGCTCCTGCGGGGCTCGCTCGAATGGCGCCAGGTTGTCCTCGGCGATGTCGAGCACCACTTCATGATTGGAGATGAGCAGGACCTTGTCCCAGGGAATCGTCAAGGCGGGGTAGCCGTAGGGACGGTCGACCACCACCTGTGTGACCTCCGGCAGTTTGCCGGTTTCGATGATCGCCAGATCGCTCAAGCGTCCAATCCGCTTCGTTATCGCGAATACACGGCGGTCGAGGATCTCGCTCAAATAGAACTCGTGCTCGAGGACGGTAACCACGGCACTATCCCTGCGTCACGATCAGGACGAATTTGTAAATCATCAAGGCGACCAGGGCCAACAGATAGACGCGCAGCACGAGCAGCGACAGCCGTACGGCCCCGGACATCTCAATGCGCGGCTCGTGATAGCGGGCATTGATCGAGCGGATCTTGGCGAAGAGATTGCGGAATGCACTCATGTCGGCCTACTCATCTATATGAAGAGATGGGGAAACAGCACCGAGAAGCCGTACAGCGTCGATAGAATGATGATCGACACAACGATAAAGCCACCGATGAGATTCTGCAGCGGAGTGTTGCAGCGCTCGCCCATCGTGTTGCGGTCGTTGAGCAGCAGGATCAGGAAAACCAGCGCCGCAGGCAGTAGTGTTACGGCGATCACCTGCACGAACAGGGTGATCAGGACCAGCGGTGCTCGCGGAATCAGCACCACCAGGCCGGCGGTCACCAGCATCAGAAAGTAGGTCGCGTAGAACCACGGCGCCTGCCGAATCTTCGTGTTGAGGGAATGCGCCCAACCGAAGATCTCCCCGAAAGCCCACGAGCTTGCAAGCGAAATGCAGATCGCGCCGAGCAGTCCTGCATCAAACAAGCCAATGGCCAGAAAGGTGCCTACATAGCGGTCGGTCTTCATCAACTCGTGAGCCGCCTGGGCGGCATCGTCGATGTCGATACCTTGCAGCACAGTGCCGGTCACGATGACGATAAAGACGGCCACCACCACCGTGATGATCGAACCCAGCAGCGTGTCGAACCGACCCCAGGGGATATCCTTCTCGAGCATGCCCTTGTCGACTACGGCACTTTGCTGGAAGAACAGCATCCAGGGAGCGATCGTGGTGCCGATGTTGGCCATGAGGAAGAAGAACATCTGGCCGTTAAATTCTCCGGCAAAGTTTGGGATCAGTCCCTGGTGTATTACATCCCGAACGGACGGGTGAACGAGGAAAGCGCCTGGGATATAAACCAGGTTCAATGCACAGAAGAGCAGTGCCAGCTTTTCAAAGGTCCAATACCGACCGTGCAGTACGATCACGGCCATCAGCACAATGACCGCAATGACCGTGATCCACGGGGGAACGCCAAAAATGGCGAGCGCGGCCGTCATGCCAATGAACTCGGTGACGAGCGTCAGCCAGTCGACGATCATCAGATCCAGCAGCGAAAACCAGCCCCAGAACGCACCGAAGCCATCGAAGATCGCTTCCGCGTGTCCGCGCTTGGTGATGGCGCCGAGACGCACCGTCATCTCCTGGACGTAGTAGGCGACCGGCACCAGCAGCACCAGGAACCAGATCAGGTGGTAGCCGTACTTGGCCCCGGTCGCGGCATAGGTGGTAATGCCACCGGCATCGTTGTCCGCAACCATGACGACCAGACCGGGTCCGGCGATGACCAGGTAGAGTCCGATCGCTTTCCACGCCTTGCGAAGCGGGTAATAGAGTCTTGCAAAGAGATTCACGGCTCTGTTCTTGCGCTACGACATGAGCGCGCGACGAAATCGAACCTCACTCAGGTGAGATAAGAGTGGACGATCTCGACGAGCTGTTCGGCGGCTTGCGAACGCGGATCGTTGCGCGCTGCGGAAGGGTCGACGACGTGGTTGCGGATATGGTGTTCGACCACTTCCGCGACCAGTCCCTCGAGCGCGCCTCGGCAGGCAGTGATCTGCTGCAGAACCGCCGCGCACTCCGCCTCCATCTCCACCGCGCGCTCAACTGCCTCGAGCTGGCCGCGGACACGCCGGATGCGCGTCAGGAGCTTCTGCTTTTCCGTCTTGGTATGTGACATGGCTTAAACCCTATCCTCCTGGAGAGGACAAGCAGACGCACGACGAATGCGATGCATTCTCATCTGCGGCTCTCCAACTCATTTCTTCACGCCTCGTGGGGCGGATCCTATCCTCTAGGGGAGTATAGTCCGCGGCGCCATGGAAATCGATAGCTGCGCCGGCCAACGCCGCCCGCGAGACACTGCGCATCGCGGATATGGTGGAGGCGATGTTGCGGGATGCGCTCGAGGTCATCCGGCGCGACGATCGCGGACGCGCGCAGAGTGTCTCCTCGTTTGGAGCCGTTGACTACAAACTCGACCAGACTGTTCTTCACGATGTCGGCGACGTGTTCAAGGTTGATCACGGCCGAGAGGATGTCCTGACCTCGTGCCCCCTCGAACTGATCATCGAGAGTCTGCTCGTCACCCAAACTCGCACCTCGCGACTTTTGCCTATCCCGCCCTGATTCGAACGCGCGGCGGGGATGTGCGCGAAGCAGCTGACTCAACCGGTGGCGGCGGCGCTACCCCCTGAGAGCGCTGAGACCGGATGGCGGAAAGTCGGTGGCGCATTCTTGCAGCCTCGGGTCTACTTACGCTGGGTGCCGCGTTTAGGACCTGATTGTTCCGCTTGAGATCGCTGAATTGGCGGGTGCCCTTGCCACGACTCGCCAATCGGCCCGAGGATACTTCATGGATCGTCTGACCTCTGCCGTGACCGTCGGGGTGACGGCGCTGTTCATGCTGGCCGGTTGTAACTCCGGAATGAACGGTGGCTCGACGCCTGGACCCTCGACACCCGGAACTTCCACGCCGCAGCGCGGGCAGCTGCTGACCAATCCGCCGACCCTGGTCGCTACCTTTGGCACGTCGGATCTGCTCGGACTGCTTGGTCTCGATGCGCTCGGGCAGGAGCTACTGACGCTCCCCTACGCGCCTGTTTGTACCGTCAACGTCTACCAGCTCAATTACGAGACGACGGGGGCGAAGTCCGAATCGACTACCTCGAGCGGTGCGCTGCTGGTGCCGAGCGGATCGGCCTCCGCCTGTCAGGGTCCGCGTCCCATCGTCGAGTACGCCCATGGCACCTCACCGATAAAGAACTACGACATGGCGCAGCTATCTGGTTCGCACGCCAGCAGCGAGGCGCTCATTCTCGCGGCCCTGTTTGCCGCCGAGGGTTACATCGTCGTCGCACCAAACTATGCGGGCTACGACTCCTCGACGCTCAGCTACCATCCGTACCTGGTCGGTGCGCAGCAAGCGGCTGAGATGATGGATGTGCTCACGGCCGCGCGCAGCGCGCTGCCGGTCGCGCTCGCACCGACCGTCACCGACAATCACAAGCTATTCGTCACCGGCTATTCCCAGGGCGGCTACGTGGCGATGGCCGCGAGCAGCGCGATGCAAGCGGCCGGCCAGACCGTGACCGCCTCGGCGCCGATGTCCGGGCCCTACGCACTCGGCGCGTTCGGTGACGCCCTGTTTCTTGGCGAAGTGAACGGCAGTGCGACGGAAAACATGGCACTCCTTGCTAACGCTTATCAGAACGCATACGGCAATCTCTATTCGCAGGCGACGGATATGTTCGCCACACCCTACGCCAACGATATCGCCGGCCTGTTGCCGAGCACGACGTCAATCAGCGCCATCTACTCCGAGGGTCTGCTGCCGCAGAACGCGCTCTTCAGCAGCGCACCGCCCGCCTCGCAGTACGTCTCAATCACACCTGCGATCACGCCGTCCGACCTGGCCATCGTGTTTGCAATGGGTTTCGCCAGCAGCGATTACCTTGTCCTCAACAGCTACCGCCTCTCCTACCTGCAGGATGAGCAGGCTAATCCCGACGGCGGCTTTCCGACGACGACCACGGGACTGCCCGCCGCCTTGCCCAAAAATACTCTGCGGCAAGATTTAAAGACGAACGATCTACGCAACTGGACTCCGACCATGCCAACGCTGCTGTGTGGCGGCGATGAGGATCCTGAAGTCTTCTTCTTCAACACGCAGCTGATGCAAGGGTATTGGTCGAAGAACGCGCCGAGCGCGCCCGTGACCATCCTGGACATCGCCTCCGCGCCGACAGCGAACGATCCGTATGTAAATGAGAAAGACGCATTCAGTGCAGCGGTCACGGCCGTGGAGGTGGCCGCCATCGCCGGCGGTGCCACCGACGGCGGACATGCCGCGGTGCTCGGGGAATACCATGCGACGCTCGTGCCGCCCTTCTGTCTGGCGGCCGTGAAGTCCTTCTTTAATGGGCGAGGCTGATCCTGCGGCATATGCGGCTCAAACCGCCTCGACTGCGGTACCGCTTCGGCTCCCTCGGCGATGCTGTCGGTTGCGGTTGACCATTCAGGTGCCCGACAGCAGGATGGGTTGCGGTGGGGCAAGAGCGCAAGGAAGCGATCGTGCCTATGAAAACTACCCAGGGAGAATCGACTGCCAAGCCGGTGGTCATAGTCATCGAGCCGGAAGTGCTCGTGCGCATGGCCATCGCCGAATTTCTGCGCGACTGTGGCTTCAAGGTCATTGAAGGAATCGTGGCGGAGGATGTCAGGACCGTCATCGACGCTGGCACTCGCCTCGATATCGTGTTCTCCGAGGTGCGGCTGGCGGGTCGTACCGACGGCTTCGCCCTTGCCAAACAGCTCCGTAACACTCACCCCGAGATCGACGTCATCCTCACTTCGGGAGTCGCAGGGGCGGCCGAGAAGTCGACGGAGCTGTGCGCGGAAGGGCCACTGAAAAAGCCCTACAAGGCTGCCGACGTGGCTGCGCGCATCAACCTGTTACTCGAGCGCCGACGATCGGCAGCGAAGAAACTCTGACATGCCGCCGAGTCTCACGAACGTGGGGAGTGAACCACCGCCGTGGTCACCGCCTGAAGATGCACCGCGCAAACGGGTAGTGCTGATCGTCGAGGATGACTTTCTGACCCGCTGCACCGCCGCGATGTATCTGCGCGAAACTGGCTATCGAGTCATCGAAGCTGAAAATGTGGCGGAAGGAATCAGCGTGCTTTCGTCCGGCACGCGCGTGGACTTCGTGTTTTCCGATATCAATATGCCGGGATCGCTGGACGGGTTTGGCTTGGCACAATGGCTCGCGAAGCAGCATCCGACCGTGCGGATACTCCTGACATCCGGCGTGCACCCGGAAGCACTTGCCGAGGCCACTGGGCTGTTCTTCATTGCCAAGCCTTACCACCTCGATGAGGTCGATCGGTTGATCAAGGCAATGCTCTGATCCGCGTCCCCGGGGACGCCCGCTGCGCGTCCCAAGCTGCGCTGTGGGATTGCGCCTACAGAGAGACTTCCGCTTACGCTCTTGTTCTCGCTGCCGCCGTCAATCGAAGATGGGGATGAAGGATGCCGGTCCAGCACCTGATTGTTCCGCTTGAGATCATTGTGGGCGGGTGCCTTGCCACGAATTCTAAAGAGTTGGCCCGCTGTGCCATTGCCCGGAGTCGCGGCGCGCTGGGGTAGCGCGCCCGTGTTTGTATGCGTCGCGACTGCGGCAAATTTTTGGATGCAGCACGCAATTGGGGGACGGGCCCCGTTTCTGCCGTTCTTCCCCGCGGTCATCGCCACCGGCTTGCTCGCGGGTATCGGCCCCGGGATTGTCGCTCTGCTGTTGAGCGCCCTCGCTGTAGATCTCTTCTGGATGGAGCCGATCGGTCGTCTGTCCCTCACGCGGCCGGGTGACCTCGCCGCGGTGGCGATGTTTGTCCTCTCCGCAGTGACCGCACTGGCTATCTCGATCCTTGCACGTCAGCTGCTGATCGAAGCCCGCCAGACACGCGAGAGTCTGAAGGATGCGCTGAAGTTGTTACGACAGGACGAGCGCCGCTGGCGCGCGATGCTGAATGCCCAGCCCGAGTGCGTCAAGGTGGTCGCGCCGGATGGTAGTTTGCTCGATATGAACCCCGCCGGGCTGACCATGATCGAGGCGGAGTCAATGGAGGACGTGCGCGGCCGGAGCATATTCAGTCTGATCGAGCCCACGCAGCTCGACGCCTTTCGGGAACTGCAGCAGGCGGCACTGTCGGGACAGCCGTTGCAGGAGCCGCGCGAATTTGAAATCGTCGGTCTAAGAGGAACACGGCGTTTGATGGAATCGCACTCCGTGCCCCTTTACGACGAGGCCGGAGGCGTCAGCGCGGTGCTCTCGGTGACTCGCGACATCAGCGAGCGGCGGCGCGCCGAGACTGCATTGCGCGACGCCGCACAGCGCAAGGACGAGTTTCTCGCGACACTCGCACACGAGCTCAGAAATCCCATGGCGCCCATTCGCTATGCGGCCGCGAGTCTGCGGGCAGGCATGCCCGAGCAAGCTCTGCAGCACGCGCGCGACGTGATCGAACGTCAGGGTAAGCAGATGGCCCGTCTCCTCGATGATCTGCTCGACATGAGCCGCGTAACCCGTAATGTGATCGAACTCAAACGTGCGATCATCGACTTACGCGATCTGGTCAGCGAAACCACCGAGACTGCAAAACCACTGCTCACCAACTTGCAGCACCGCCTGGTACTTTCAATCCCCCCGGATCCTCTGTGGGTATACGGTGACGCTGCTCGACTGCGTCAGGTAATTGGAAACCTGCTGGACAACGCAGCTAAATATACCCCGCCGGCAGGACGCATCGAGATATGCCTGGAGACTGTCGACGTCCAGGCGGTGATGCGCGTCAAAGACACCGGGGTCGGCCTCTCGCCCGAGATGATTCCGCGGGTTTTTGAGTTGTTCGCGCAATTGCATAAGTCGTTGCGGGTGGCGCAGGGAGGCCTCGGCATCGGTCTTACGGTCGTCAAGCGGCTCGTCGAACTGCACGGCGGTACGATCGAAGCTAACAGCGATGGATTGCATCGCGGCGCGGAGTTCACGGTGCGCCTGCCACTGGTCGCCGTCCAGGCCAGGTCGGGGGCGGAGTCCTCTGGTCAGGACAAGAGTGTGCCGCTGCGAAACTCCCGACCCCACGTCCTGATCGTGGATGACAATGCCGATGCGGCAGAGACGTTGGCCGACATGATGCGACTTGAAGGTTTCCCGGTGGGCGTTGCCTTCGATGGGGCTGCCGCGCTGTCAGCGTTCGAGCGGATTCGCCCGGCAGTCGTGCTGCTCGATATGGGATTACCGGACATGAGCGGAACTGCGGTCGCGCGCGAGATGCGCAGTCGCCCGCATGGCAAATCGGTCCAGATTATTGCGGTAACCGGCTGGGGACAGGAACACGACCGCGAGCACAGCCGGGAGGCCGGAGTCGATCTGCACCTGGTGAAACCGGTGGATCCTGTGGCGCTGCTGCAGACGCTAACGCGACGCATCGATGCCATTGCCCAAGTAGCTTCCTAGGCGTTGGCCAGAGGACTAACAGCGTGCTCATTCCGACGGAACCTATCGGTAGCATTCCGCGCCCAGCGAAGTTGCTCGCAGCGATTGCATCGTGCGGTGACGGGACGCACCCGAGTCTGGATGCGCTATACGATGCAGCTGTCCGTGAAACGATCGAGCAATTCGAAGCCACCGGATCGCCGGTCATTACCGATGGCGAGCAGCGCAAGTACCAGAACTTCTGGACCTATAGCGTCGAAGGCCTGCCGAACATCGCAGCGGACGGATTCAAGATTCCATTCTCGGCAGGCCATGTACGCCGCATGCCACGCCTGACGGCCGGGCCCTTTCACTATCAGCGTTACGCGGACCGCTATCTGGAGCAGGCGCTGACGTACGCCCACGTACCGTTGAAACAGGCGGTCATCTCGCCGTCGGCACTGAGCTTGATGTATCCGGCTGAAAGTCTGCCTGGCTACTCGCGTGCGACCTTCATTGAGGATCTGCTGCATGAACATGTGACCGAGGTGCGCCGCTGTCTGGAAATGGGTGCCTGCAAGGTGCAGATCGACTTCACCGAAGCAAGACTCGCTATCAAGGTGGATCCGTCCGGCGCTCTTCTGACGAACTTCGTTGATTTGAATAACCTCGGCTTGTCGCGATTCTCTCAGGCCGAGCGCCAGAGGATTGGCGTTCATACCTGTCCGGGGGGCGATTTGGACTCGACGCACAGCGCCGATGTGGACTATGCAGACCTATTGCCGCGTCTCTTTCAACTCAACCTGTGCAACTTCTATATCGCATTGGCCGGCGAGCCTGATCGTGTCCGTGTTCTGAAGATGATCCGCGATTACCTCAGGCCCGATCAGCGAGTATTCGTGGGCGTCATCGCACCAATCAATCCTCACGTTGAAACACCCGAGCAAGTGCGTGATCGTGTGCTGGAGGCGGCGCGCTACATTCCACTCGGTCAGCTTGGCACGACCGATGACTGTGGCTTCGCGCCCTTCTGTGACGATACCTCTACGACCCGCGAGATTGCCTTCGCGAAAATTCGCGCGCGCGTACAGGGCACGGCGATGGCAGCACAGGCCCTGGAGGTTCGGTAGTGATCGACGACGAGGATGAAGACCAACGGGTGCGCACGGCAGCCCTCAGGACGGCGGAAAGCATTGTCATCGCACGCCAACGGGCCGACCGTGAACTGCTCGCCGCCAAGGAAGCGCTGGAGCGCAAGACTGAAGAGCTGGAGCAACAGCGCGAGTGGTTTGAAGTCACTCTCAACAGCATCGGCGATGCAGTGATCACGACCGACGTCGCCGGGAGAGTGATGTCGTTGAACCCCGTGGCCGAAGCGATGACCGGCTGGTGTACTGCCGAGGCGAGGGGGGAGCCGCTCGAGCGCGTGTTCAGGATAATCAATGAGGACACGCGCCGGTTAGCTGAGAATCCTGTCGGGAAAGCGATGCAGGTTGGCAAAGTCATTGGCCTCGCCAATCACACGGCGCTGATCAGTAAGGATGGCGGCGAAATCCCCATCGAGGACAGCGCAGCACCAATCCGCGACAGGCGGGGCAATATCTGTGGGGCCGTGATGGTATTTCATGACGTGACCCAGCGGCGCCGAGCCGAACAGGCTCTGCGCGACACGGATCGACGCAAAGATGAATTTCTGGCGACATTGGCGCACGAGTTGCGCAATCCCCTGGCACCCATCCGCCAGGCAACCCGTATCCTGAGGGCTGAAACGGCAACCGAGCCGCAGAAACGGTGGTGTCAGGATGTCATCGACCGACAAGTGCAGTACATGGCCTTGCTCATCGATGACTTGCTGGATATTTCGCGGGTGTCTCGCGGCACATTGGAGTTACGTATAGAGACGACCGAACTGGCCGCCGTCATCGAGGCGGCGATCGAGACGGCGCGACCGATAATCGATGCCAAGCGGCACAAACTCTCGGTGGAGACACCCCGAGAGGCTGTGCAATTTGCGGCCGACCCGCTGCGGGTCGCTCAGGTGCTCTCCAATCTGCTGACCAATGCAGCCAAGTACACCGATCCGCAAGGACAGATTCGCATGCGTGCCTGCGGCGACGGCGAATCGATCACGATCAGCGTCGCTGATTCCGGAATCGGGATTCCGACCGCGGAGCTCGAAAGCGTGTTTGCGATGTTTTCGCAGGTGAAGACCAGCCAGGACCGATCGGATGGCGGTCTTGGCATTGGCCTCGCGCTGTCTAAGGGCCTGGTGGAGCTGCATGGAGGTACGATCCAGGCCACAAGTGCAGGTCTCGGACAGGGGAGTGAATTCGTTGTTCGGTTGCCGCACCGTGTCTTGAGTGCCGCCGCGCTACAGGAAACGACGAAGGCGGCGGCAACAGCGCCGGCGAGGCATAGACGGATACTGATTGCCGATGACAACCACGATGCCGCGGACAGCCTTGCTGTATTGCTGCAGATGCACGGGCATGAAGTGACGGTGGTCCGGGACGGGCGCGAAGCGCTCACGACGATCAACGCCGTGCGTGCTGAGATCGCGCTACTGGATATTGGCATGCCAGAGTTGGACGGCTATGAGGTCGCGCGCCAGGTGCGCCAAAACACGCTCGGGCGCGCGGTCACTCTGATCGCTGTGACCGGATGGGGGCAGGATCGCGACAAAGCCCGCGCACTAGGGGCCGGCTTCAATCATCATCTGACCAAGCCAATTGAGCCAACGCAACTGCTAGACCTGATTCGGTCTAGTTAGGCCGCGCAGCGACTCCGGTACTGGCCAACGGCACGCCCGACGCCAACATGACCTCAATCTCATCCAGTACCACCGGCCGCGAATACAGATAACCCTGCCACCGACGGCACCCCAGTTCGCGAATCTTCGCCAGCTGTTCTGCGGTCTCCACGCCTTCGGCGACCGTCCCCAAACCGAACGCGGTCGCAAGCCCAACGATACTCGACGTCAGCGCTACGCTCGCAGAGTCGCGCGGCAATCCTTTGACGAAGGAACGGTCGATCTTCAGTACGTCCACCGGCAATTTCGATAGAAGCCCGAGGGAGGAATACCCTGTCCCAAAATCGTCGAGCGCGACGCCGATTCCAGCCGCTCGCAGTCTTTGCAGTTTGCGCGTTGTAGCGCCGATATCCTGCAATAAGCCGGACTCGGTTATCTCAAGGTCGAGTCCGTAGCCTTCCCCGCTCAAGCCCGCAGCAACCTTCAATACCTCGTCGACGAACGAACGGCGCCGTAGTTGCAGCGCCGAGATATTGACCGCGATACGCACCGGCCCCAATCCCAGTGACTGCAGTCGTAGACAATCCCTGACTGCGCGCTCCAAAACCCATGTGCCCACCGGGACGATCAGTCCTGAGGATTCGAGCAGCGGCAAGAAATGCGCTGGCGACACGATGCCTTCGGGTTGGCTCCAACGCAGCAATGCCTCCAGGGATTGAATGCGACCGCTGACAACGTCCACAATCGGTTGATAGTGGATTACAAACTCCTGCTGATCCAGCGCCGCGCGTAGTTTGTGTTCCAGCTCCATGCGCCGCGCGGCCTCGCCGTGCATCCTTACTTCGTATGTCAGATAGCGCTCGCCAGTACCCTCCTTGGCTCGCTTCAGTGCAGCCTCTGCGTTCTGAATCAGCACGTCGGCGCACCCGCCATCGTTCGGATAGCGTGTAATCCCCAGCGAGAAGGAGCCACGAATAATGTTACCGTCGATATCGAAGGGCTCTCCAAACACGGTGCCTTCAAGTAAAGCGGCGACGTTCTCCGCGGATGCGCTCAGTCCAGGCTCGAGCAGCACGAAGGTTCCTCCGCCAAGATGGCCTATGCGCTCCTGAGTCTCGATGTTGCGCTTGAGCCGCTCGGCCACTTGCTGCAACAACAGGTCGCCTATCCGGTAGCCGAAGCGATCGTTGATGTCTGTCAACCCGTGAATATCGAAGGCAGCGATTGTCAGCGCACTCTCCGGTCCGGACAGAGTGCGCAGCACGCCGTCGACCCGTTCGCAGAGCAATGTCCGCTTGGCAAGACCAGTCAAAGGATCGAAGTACGCCAGGTACTTCGCAGCACCGGCGTCCTCTCCGGACTGCAGTGCAAATGCGAGACTTGAGCGGATATCCTGTAATAGCAGCATCTCCCGCCTGCTCACCTGATTGGTAGCGCGTGAGGCGAGCAGTAATGCGCCCTGCCGTGCCTGCATGTTGAGCGGTATGGCAACCAGGGACTTGTAGCCGAGTGCCAGAAGCCGCTCTCGCATGGCAATGGGGGGTTGCGACTGACTAAGATCGTTGCATACCTCGATCTCCCCGCTACGGATGGCTCGACTGGTCAGACTGCCGTCTCCCTCCGGACCATCGCCGAGTTCCAGGGCTTCGTACGGCAAATCGGCAGTCGCGCCTGAACTAAAAGTCGCACGTGCCCGCCGACCGTCCAGGTCAGCGATCCAGAGTGTTGCGCGATCATAACCTCCAACTTCGGTTGCTATGCGACAGGCTTCACGCAGCAGATTGTCGCCTTCGCGGATGCGCAAGACTGCGGCATTGATACTGCTCTGCATGCGCAGCACCCGAGTCAGACGGGCAATCTGCTCCTCGTGCCGCTTACGCTCGGTGACGTCGCGAGCAACGGAGATGAGGAACCCCTGCTGCGCTTGCTCGACATAGCTCACGCTGCTCTCGACCGGAAAACATTGCGCGTCTTTGCAGCGATGTGTTCCTTCCACGATCACCGAGCCCGCTTTCCGTATGGCTTCCAAGCGCTCCGGCCACGGTTGTTCCGCGGCGGTACTGGAAAAGTCCGGTAGTTTCATCTGCAGGAGCTCATCACGGGTATAACCCAATCGATGCACAGCGGTTTCGTTGACATCGATCAGGCGGCCCGTTTGCGCATCGGCAACCAGAAGCAGGTCGTTGGTCTTGTCCAGGAGCTGGCGCCAGACCTTTAGTTTTGCCTCGGCTCGCTCGTGTGCGAGCCTCTTGCGTAGCGTCGAGATTCCGTGCGCGAGATCGTTCGCGAGTTCCACCAGCAGTGCGACTTCTTCCGGAGGAAACGCAGGGGTTCCATCCGAATAAATCATCAGAGCACCGAGCCCGGACTCCAATATCAACGGGACGGCAATCGATGCCTGATAGCCGTGCGCTAGAGCTTGCTTGCGCCAGGGGGCAAAGTTCGGGTCGTCATCCAGACGCGTGCAGACAATCGCAGTGCGTTCCCGGATAGCACGGCCCGTGGGCCCTGCACCGGTCGGGGAGTCATCCCACGTGATCCGCACATCGCGCAGATAGCTTGTAGCTACGCCAGCGGAAGCAGCGGGGCGTACCACCTTGGTCGCATCATCCTCGGCAAAGCCCACCCAGGCCATGCGGTAGCCGCCCGTTGCGACGATTAGCTCGCAAATGCTGCGCAGGAGTTCCGCTTCGTCGGAGATCCGGACGAGCGCTTGATTGCAGTCGATTAACAATCTCAGGTCACGATTTGCCTGACGCAAAGAGCTCTCTGCATCCCGTCTGGCGCTGACATCGACCCCGCTGCATGCAATGGCGACTACACGGCCGTTAGCGTCCGGCAGCGGACTAAACACACAGTCGATGGGAATTAGCTTGCCGTCCTTGAAGCGCCCCAGCAGCTCTTGCCGGGTGACCTTGCCCTGCGAAGCCGCGCGCACCGCAGTGCGAACTTCAAGCTGCACAGGTTCTGAGTACGACCACCAATAGGCCTCGAAGAAAGGCCTACCGACCACGTCCTGTCGCTGGAGGTCGGCGGCATCCAGTGGGGCGCGGTTGACGTCGAGCACAACACCGTCAGGCGAGACGACGCCGACAAGGCCAAACATACTATCCAGGATGTCACGCCACGAGATCGCATTGGCAACACCGAGATCCGCGATGGGGAACCCGTTGCGTGGTACCTCTGAATGCTTGCGGGTGGGCCGGCTATGTCGCTCAACGGCGGTCATCAACGAACCTTCCCGCCGTCGACAACTCGCGAGCTGACGTTCGGAACGGACTGTGAACGTCGGTAACCTTCCACGACCTCTCCTTAATTGCACCCCTAAGGTATCGGTCCGCGAAGGGGCGACCATACGTAGAGACCGCAGTTTTTCGCGGAGAAACGCGAAGATGCGTGCTGTATCACAGGGCACACAGCACCGAGTGATCCTTGCGTTCTGACCGTTGGTTTGTGCGGGCTTTGCTGTCGAGCGATAGCCGAGCGCGGCACTCTGCCCATCCCGTACCTGGACGGGGGGTCTCGTGGACGGCCGGGGCTCGTGGGCGAGAGACTAACTCCTGGGCCGATCATCCGCCGCCGCGGGATCCCGGCTTAGCTGGATGTCGGGATGCGGATTCAGGAGCCTGTCGAACTCCTTCTTCACGACCGCATAACACTCGCAAACCCGCGCTTCCAATTGCGGCCGATCCAGCACGGTGATGGTGCCGCGGCTGTAGCGGATTATTCCACTGCTCTGCAACTTGCCAGCCGCTTCGGTCACGCCCTCGCGCCGCACGCCGAGCATGTTGGCAATGAGCTCTTGAGTCATGCTGAGCTCGCTCGAGTTCAGCCGGTCGAGGCTGAGAAGCAGCCAGCGGCATAGCTGCTGGTCGACCGTGTGGTGCCGGTTGCAAACGGCTGTTTGCGCCATTTGCGTGAGGAGTGCCTGGGTATAGCGCAGCAACACATTGTGCAACACGCCAATCTGATTGAATTCGGTCAGCAGCGATGCGGACGGGAGCGTATAGGCAGACCCGGCGCTCTGCACCAGCGCCCGACTCGGCGTAGTCTGGCCGCCCATGAAAAGAGCGACCCCAACCACGCCCTCGTTGCCGACCACCGCGATTTCCGCGGACGCGCCGTCGGCCATCACGCACAGAAGGGAAACGATAGCGTCAATGGGGAAATAGACATGCGACAAGGCAGCCCCGGACTCATAGAGGACGTGGCCGAGGGATAGGGGAACCACCTCGAGCTGGGGGGTAAGCCGCTCGAGTACTTCTGGTGCGAGCGCCGCGAGCAGTTCATTCCGGCGCGGCCGCTGCACGGGTGTAGGCATGAGATCAAGCACGACTCAGCGACCTCAAGGCATTTGCGATCCTCCAGAGCTCCAAATTAGCGCTAACCGCATTTAACAATATACGATAAGGCCCCACCGCTTCTGTTCGGTAGCGCACATACGTTCTCGGTACCGGAGCAGCCGATGCCGCTCCACACCCAGGATCTGTCACGAACCCGCAGGCAATCTCAGCGTCACGCGCCAAACTGGCCGGTTTTTACCCCTCATCGCGGGGAAATGCGTTTGCTGCATCGCAGCACCGCGGGAACGCCGCGCGCGGCGGGGGGCCAAGGATGTGGCATGTTCCCGGTGCGGTCAGGAGCGTTGCCGTCGAAACGCATGCCGTGGAAGCGTAGGCGCTATCTCGACAGGTACACCCCGCTGGAGCCAACGCGCCGCAGGCGCCGCTGGGGTTGTCTTGCCGTTCACGGCCGCCAGGCGTTGAGCCAGGGCCTCGAGCGCTGTCCAGATAGAGGCGTCGGAATTCTCCGCATGTACGGCCGCAGCCGAAATCGCTGCCTGCTCGAGCGCGTCCGCGACGCTGCCGATGTCAGGGGCCCCGAATAGCGCGGCAGCTCCGTGTACACGGTGAGCGAACAGGCGTATGTCCTCGAAAATGATCGCCGGGTCCGCATCGGCGCGCGCCAGCGCGGCTGCCAGAACCGCCAGACGGACCGCATCGCTTCGCAGCCGGACATGGAATGCAGCCCGTAGCTCTTCGAACGGATCGTCGGGTACCGCCTGTGTCGATGAGCCGCGAGGCGATTGTTCAGTTGATATCATTTCTGACTCCTGTCAGCGCCGTTAACATCGCCGCCTGCATGCTACTCACTGAGGCGGAGCTCGCTCGATCTCTGCCGAGGCTCTTGCTGAGATACAGGAAATGGTCCGCTACGCGCAGCAGGTCGAGCGCCGAAACACGTGCGAAATCCCGCGGCATCTCGACGGCGGTGACGCCGATGCTCGCCGTTACGGTTAGAGGGCCGGCGACGGTGAGAATTGGCTGGGACGCAAGGACCTGGCACAGCTTCTTCGCGAAGCAGTCTGCGCCGTGCAGGGTCGTTTCAGGCAACACGATCACGAATTCATCCCCGCCCACGCGCGCGATCCAGTCGACCGCCCCGCGAATACGGCTCGCTGCGCGCTTGACGAACTCCTGCAATACCTGGTCGCCCGCCTCGTGGCCAAATCGATCATTGATCGCCTTGAACCGGTCGATGTCGCAGCTCAGAACGGCGAGCGGACGGCAGTAGCGCCGCGAACGCTCGACCTCGCGCGGCAGGTATTTCATGAGGTAGCGTCGGTTGTGCGCCACCGTCAGAGCATCCGTCACCGCCAGGCGGCCATTCTCGCGATTGATCGCGCGCAGGGACTGTTCGAGGCGCGTGATGCGCCGACCCACCTTGATGCGGGCGAGAATCTCCGACGGGGCGGCTCCCTTGACCAGATAGTCGTCCGCTCCGGCGGCGAGGCCCAGCAGGGTGTCGCGCTGGCTGTTGCGCACCGTCAGCATCATGACGTACACGTACGCGTGGTTGTCTTTGAGTCTCAGAGCGCGGCACAGCGCGAGCCCATCCATATCCGGCATCTGCCAGTCCGTTAGCACGATCGGACAGTGCGTCGTGCGCATGGTGCGCAGCGCTTCCTCGCCCGAGGCGGCGGTGAGAACGTCGTAGCCGGCGAGACGGAGCAGGGCAGCGAGTCGTGCCCGTGCAAGCTCGTCGTCATCGACCACCAGGACGCGACAGCGCCATGGCTGCAGCAGTCGGCGCGACACGGTGGTGTCGTTGGCATCGGTCGCGAGCTTCGCCGCTGTCGCGCGCACGGGCTCAGGAGGCATATACGCTCGCAGTGGTGGCGTGGGCTGCCCGGAGACGGTTCGCACGGCGAGCGCCCCATCTCTTACTAAGAAGCGCCCGCGCCTCCTTCGCGGGCGCTGGCTCAGCGAGCAGATACCCTTGCACTTGTCGGCAGCCGAGGTCCTGCAACATCGCGAACTGTTGCTCGGTCTCGACGCCTTCGGCGAGCACCTCGAATCCCAGTTCCTCCCCGAGTAAGACTACTGCGCGGATGATGGCGGCGTCCTTGGGTTCAGAGGTCATGCTATGGACGAGCGTTTTATCCACTTTCAGGCGATCCACCGGCAGCCGTGAGAGATAGCTCAGGCTCGAGTAGCCCGTGCCGAAATCATCCACGGCAATACGCACGCCGAGTGCTTTCCACTGGGCCAGACAGTCGAGCGCCAGCTCCGCATCGGCGAGCAAAACGCTTTCCGTAATCTCCAGCTCGAGCCGCTCAGGAGGAAGGCCGCTCACCTCGAGCACGTGGGCCAGGACCAGGGAGAACTGCTTGTCTATCTGGTGGGTGGACACGTTGACGCACAGAGTCGTTGGTCCCCCGGCCCAGGCGCTCCACGCGGCGGCGGTGTCGCAGGCTTCCCGGAGAACCCACGCGCCGAGCTCGTTGATCAAGCCGGTCTGCTCTGCGAGCGGGATGAACACCGCGGGTGCAACTGTCTCTCCGTCGGGCCTGAACCAGCGCGCCAGGGCCTCGACGCCGCAGGCGCGGCCGGATTTAATTTCATATTGCGGCTGGTAGTACACGCACAGTTCGCCGTTGCGGATGGCATGGCGAACGCCAGTCTCGAGCTGCAGCCGCCGCTGCGCGCGCTGCTGCACGTCACCGCTGTGAAACCTCAAGCCACCATGGGATGTGGACTTGACCTCGTGCATGGCGGCGCTGGAATTGCGCAGCAAGGTCTCGAAATCGCCGCCGTCGTTCGGGTACACGGCAATACCCGCACTCGCGGTCACTTGCAGTTCCTGCCCCGCGAAGCTGTGCGGTGTCGCGGTCGAATCGAGCATTCGCTTCACGACCACAGCCGCATCAACCGGATCTGCCAGTCGCGACAGTATGACGAGGAACTCATCCGGTCCGACACGTGCGACCGCATCGGATTTGCCGACCGCCGCTTCGAGCGTGGCGCCGACGCTCCTGAGCACCAGGTCGCCGAGCGCGCGGCCAAAACCCTCATCCACCCGCCGGAATCCGTCGAGATTCAAGGTCACGAGCGCAATCAGGCCACTGGTGTCGCGTGCGCGGCCGAGCAAACGCGGCACCAGGTCACCCATGTACGCAAGGTTCGGCAGGCCGGTCAGGGAATCGTAGTTGACGAGCTGGTGAATCCTGGCCTGGAACGAGCCGGTATCCGCGACATCTCGCGAAATCATCGAAAAGAAGCGCGTGGTGCCATTCGTGTCTTTGTGCGCGGTGACTACCTGCGAGGTCGCGACCGCCGCGCCGTCCGGCGCGGCGATCGTGACCTGGCCCTGCCAGCTTCCATTCTGAATTGCGTTGGTCAGTACCTCCTCTCTCAGCTGCGCACTCAAGGGTGCCGCGTAGGTCCCACTCCACTCGGTGCCGAGCAGCTCCTGGTGCGAACGGCCGAGCAAACGGCACGCGGCGTGATTGACGAAGGTGATGCGCCCTCCGGCGTCGCTCATTACGACCATGTCAGGGCTTGCCTCGAGCACCTCTGCCAGCCGCAGGCGCGAGTGCTCCAGTTCCTGCGTGCGTTCGCGCTCGCGGGCGTCGGCGATGGCACGCCGCATGGCAGTGCCGAGGCGCAGCAGATTCGACTTCAGCAGGTAGTCCGCGGCGCCGGCCTTGAGGCCGTCGATCGCCTGGCCCTCGCTGATTGATCCGACGAGGAACAGCAGGGGAGTCGCTGGACGCAGCCGCCGGACCAGGTCGAGCGCGGCACGACCCGAGTAGGCGGGCATCGCGTAGTCGCACAATATGATGTGCGGATTAAAGTCGGCGAGTGCACAGCGCAGCTCGTGTTCGTTCGCGACGCGACGCCATTCGAATTCGAGCCCGTCACGTTGCAGCGCGTAGCGTGCGAGCGTGACGTCCGCTTCCAGGTCTTCAACAAACAGAACTCTGAATGTTTCGCCCATCGCATTTTCCCTGCTAGCGGCGCTCAACTGTCCTGTGTTCTCGCCTTGAGAAACTCTAAGCGGGTGCGGGCGGAAGCTCTGTCGGGAACATTGGACATATCATGTCGTCATGGATTGAACATAACATGCCTTCAGCTGCGTCCCGCACCCTTCATGTCGGCGTAATTGCATGCTCGACCGCGAAGCGGATCAACGTCGTCAGATCAGCGACCCCGAGCTTCTCCATCAATCGGCTGCGGTACGTGTCGACGGTGTGCCGGGAAAGGAACAGCTGTTCCGCGATCTCGGCACTCGAGGATCCGCCGACCGTGAGATGCAACACTTCGCGCTCGCGTCCGCTCAGGCGCTCAAGTGGGCTGGGTCCGCAGTGATTGTCGAGTAACCCGCGGATGAGGAGCTCCGTGATCGGCGGGCTGAGATATCGTTCGCCGATGAACACGGCGGCTATGGCTCGCACGAGCTCGACGCCCGCAGCCTCCTTGACGACGTAGCCATGTGCTCCGGCGCGCAGCGCGCGAAACACGTGCTCGGACGTGTGGCACACTGACAGAATCACGACGTGAACGTGTGGCAGCAAGCTCACAATGCGCTGCGTGGCATCGATGCCGCTCAACTCCGGCAGCATGAGATCCATGACGACCACATCGGGCTTGAGGCGTGTGGCGGCGTCAATGGCCTCCTTGCCCGTGGTCGCAGTGCCCACCACTTCCATGTGTTCCTGCCTGTCCAGCAGGAGCGTGATACCGTCGCGCACGATACCGTGGTCGTCAACGACCACGATTCTCGCAGGTCGCGATCTCGCTGAGGGTTCTACATCCATACACCTTGTGGCGATCAGCTCGTGTCATAACGAAAGATACCCTCGTGAGGACGTGAAACGTTGTCGCTGTTCACGCAGATGATGTTCAGCGGCATGCATCGTGAGTGAAATCCACGACAACGGGCGTCGACTATGTGGTCGAGCGCACATAGCAGGGGGCTATGTGCGCAGCCGCACATAGCGAGGACGCCGGGCAAGATGGACGGAGGCTGTCGCGTACTTCGCGTTGCCGGGCGATCGGAGCGAGCGTAGAGTTCCGCGCGAAAGGTTCGCATCGACAGATACAGACGTATGAATCTGCGTACCGCGCAGCTGGCGGCTTGGCTTCACGCCGAACGCTGGCGCGGTGTACCTCGTCGCGAACGAGCACTACGGCGCGCATCACCACTGGCGCGCGGCGGACCGTGAACAGGGCGGTCGCGCGGACCGCCTCTCCTCAGCGCGTTGCCGAGCGCGTGCTTTCCCAAGTCGTCGAGTTTGCGCCGAACGGTGTTGCGGTCATGACCGCGGCCGGGCGCATCGTGCTGGTCAACGCGGAGCTGGAGCGGATGTTCGGCTACGCGCGCAGCGAGCTCCTCGAACGGTCGATCGAGCAGCTGCTGCCGGAGCGATTTCGCTCCGGTCACGCGCTCTTGCGCACCGACGCCGGGCGCGATGCTCCGCGCTCGCACGTGATGGCCGCGGGCCGCGAGCTCATCGGGCGGCGAGCCGACGGGGTCGAGTTTCCGATCGAGATCGGTGTCAGTACGTTGCAGGCGCAGGGCGAGGCCCTGGTAGTCGAAACGATCATCGACATTTCGGTGCGCAAGCGCTTCGAGCGGATGTTTCAGAAGATGGTCGAGGCTGCACCGTGCGGCATGGTCATGGTCGATGCGCGCGGCTCGATCGTGCTCGTCAATCCGCACACCGAGGTGATGTTCGGCTATGCACCCACGGAGCTGATCGGCAAGACACTCGAGATTCTCCTGCCTGAACGTTTTCGTGCGGCACACGGTGGTCATCGTCAGGAGTTTGCCGCGGCGCCATCGATGCGTCAGATGGGCATGGGGCGCGATCTCACGGCGCGTCGCAAGGATGGCACGGAGTTTCCCGTGGAGATTGGCCTCAATCCGGTGCCGGGCGATGAGGGCGGGCTGGTGCTGGCGGCGGTGACCGACATCACGCGCCGCAAGGCCATGGAGCTCGAGCTACAGCAGGCCAATGTCAACCTCGAGGAGTTCAGCTCCGCGGCATCCCACGACCTGAAGTCGCCGTTGCGTGGAATCGCCGACCTCATAGAGTGGATCGCCGAGGATCTCGACGGCCGGCAATCAACGGAAGTCACACGCAATCTGGACCGTATCGGCGATCGTATACGGCGCCTGGAGCGCGTCATCGACGATCTGCTTACCTACGCCCGGGCAGGCACGATGTCTGCAGAGGTGATGCCGGTGGATCCACGCGCCTTGATCGAGGGTGTGCTCGAGATTCAGCCACTGCCGCCGGGCTTCCAGGTCGCAGTGCACATCGAGGCGGCACCCTTCGTTACCGCGAAAACACCGCTCGAGACCGTGCTGCGCAATCTTATCGGCAATGCCGTGAAGCATCATGACCGTGAGTCCGGCCACGTCAGCATTCAGGTTCGGGATGTCGACAGGTATTGCGTTTTCACGGTATCCGACGACGGCCCGGGAATACCGGCCGCCTCACAGGCGCGCGTCTTCCATATGTTCCAGGCTCGTTCCCCGGCGAACCGCGCCAGCTCCGGAATCGGGCTCGCGCTGAGCAAACGGCTCGTGGAGTCACACGGCGGCCGTATCGCGCTCGAATCGGCGGACGGTGTACGCGGCACGTCAGTGCGCGTCTCGTGGCCGCGATTTCAATGGAGGAAGAGTCGTGATTAACGCTCCGCTATTGAGTCTGTTGCTGGTCGAGGATGACGACGTGGCGGCGGAGGCCGTGGTACGCGGGCTGCGCAAACATGCCAGTGACTGCCCGGTGGTTGCGGCCGAGGACGGTGCTACCGCCCTGCAGATTCTGCGTGGCAAAGACGCGGGACACCGCATCGCGAAGCCGTATCTGGTGCTGCTCGATCTCAACATGCCGGGCATGAATGGCTTTGAGTTTCTGCGCGAGCTGCGCGCAGACGAGCAGCTTCGCAATACGGTCGTGTTCGTGTTGACGACGTCCGGTGCCGACTCCGATCGAGCGCGCGCGTATCGGGAGCACATCGCAGGCTACATGGTGAAGTCCGAGGTGGGCCCGCAGTTCGGCGGACTGGCGCGGTTCCTGACCGAATATCGCGCGGCGATCCGCTTTCCCTGATGCGCTGCCGGGGGAGAGGCGCTTTCGGATCAGCGCGGCGGCGGCGCGCTGGACGCAGCACGTGTCTGCAACCTGGCAATTCCATAAACGGCGCCACCCAGCACGCCAAATACCACCAGCAGACCCACTGAGTTGAGCAAGACCCGCGAGTAGCCCAGGCTCGTGACATCGATGAAATGGTAGGGATACGAGCTGAGCAGCGCGCCGCGAGCGAGAGGGTTGTACGTTACGCCCAACGCGTGGCCCGTGATTTTTCAAACAGCGCGGCGCATCGCCGGTGCTGCACCGGTAACGATCCAATCCATGGGTATGTCGTGAGGTTGCGGGAAGATCGTAGCAATCAATGCACTGGCGTACCCTACGCCGATCACCAGTGCAGCTGAGTCGAAACCCGCCAGAGTTCGGTCGAAAAACCCTCCGCCATAGCCGAGGCGGAAGCATTGCTTGTCGAAACCAACCAGCGGCGCGATCACCACGGTCGGCACTACGTCGGCGCCCTCGGCAGGGTAGGGGATCTTCCATAGTCCTCGTGCCATGCGCGCGTTCGGCTGCCACTCGCGGAACACGAGGGGTTGACCCAGGGCGAGCGCAACCGGCAAGGCGACGCGCACCCCATGTGCCGACATGGTCTGCATCCACGGTCGAAGATCCGGCTCGGCCTTGATGGGCCAGTACACACTGACCACGGTTCCTGGACCAGGCAGAATCAGCTGGTTCAAATCTCTCGCAATGCCTGAGCTCTGCTCGGCACGATAATCTGCCGACAGAGCGAGCCTTGCGCCGATCAAGCGCTCGCGCTCCGCCTTTCGCCAATGGATGACGTCCCTTTCCTGGCGAGGGTCCGGGCCAACGGCACCTTGTGGATCGAGCTCATGCAGGAAACACGGGGACGCGCCTCCGGCGTCGTCATCGACATCATCATCGCGACGTGCAATCACCGCAGCAGTATTTCACCGAATAGCATCTGTGAACAGGCAGCGGATGTGGACGCGTCAGCCCGCTGCCGGATCCGGCAGCGGCGCGGTGACGCCGATCTGCACGTGATCGGTGCGCGCCTTTTCCCACCCCTGCAGCGTCAGACCGTGGCGCTCGAGCAGCGCGCGGATCTCGCCGGTACGCCAGTCGAGGATTTGATCGAGCACCGGCACCATGATGCTGAAGGCGTTGTCGCTCAAGAGCGTGCTGCGGGCGATGCGCGCGAGCTGTTGGTTGTCGGAAACCGCGATGGTGAAGCCGTCATGACTGTTGACGTGCAGCATGACGTGGACGTCGGAGCTGCCGTCGCCGACGTAGATCACGCGATCGGGTGCGATCTGCAGCCGCTGCTGCAATTCCTCGATCACCGCGACCTTGCCGTAACCGGCCGGCACCCGCCTGATCGCCCGCACTTCGCCCGAGGGCTCGTCGAAATCCAGTTCCGTGCCGTAGATGTGGTCGGGCGCCACGATGCCGTTCAGTGCCGCACTCACGATCTCGCGCGGCGCCGCCGAAATGACATAGAAAGAAAAGCGATAGCCTTCGAAGCCGTTCTCGAGGAACTTCACCAGCGCCGGGATCGCGCCTTTCAGCCGCACACGCCTGCCGGTCTCCACCAGGTGCTCGTGGCGCACACCGCGAAACTCCGGGTCGTGCCTGATGAGGTAGGCGAGCTCGCCGCCCTGCTGGACGAGATTGCTGTGCGCGAGCCCGGCCACGCGCTCCTGGAAGCCGCGTACGCCGAGCAGATCGGCGAGCACCAGGCCCGAATCGTTGAAGCTCAACGTCTGGTCGAAATCCGATGCGAGCAGGTAGTGTTTGCTGGAAGAACCGCTCAAGTCGCCCGACTCCCTGTACAGTGCTGCACGCCGCCGCCAGAACGCGAGCGGACCATACCAGCGTGGCGGGCACGGTCAAGGAATGAGCCGTTACCAGTAGATGAAATTAACTTTACCGCCGGGCAAGCGCCTTCAGGCGTAAGCGCGCGCTGTGCGCGCACCGTTCATGCGGCGTTCACATTCGCACGCATGCAGGCGCGCGCGTCTGCGGGG
>Ga0210394_10000860_pt1 | contig 55528 bp, 45 predicted proteins | sample IncBWC12MmetaG_FD_160121 | JGI IMG/M metagenome (GOLD analysis project Ga0210394, IMG submission 160121) | Forest soil microbial communities from Barre Woods Harvard Forest LTER site, Petersham, Massachusetts, United States - Inc-BW-C-12-M | ecosystem: Environmental > Terrestrial > Soil >...
AGCTCTCTGGGCGTGCTGCGCGTGCACGGCGCGGACGCGTTGTCCTTTCTGCAGGGACAGCTGTCGAACGATGTAACGCTGCTGACGCAGCCGCGCGCGCTGCTGGCCGGTTATCACAATCCCCAGGGGCGCGTGATCGCGCTGCTGCGGCTGGTGCAACTCGCGCCCGGCGAGGTGCTGGCCGTGTTGCCGCGCGAGCTCATCGGCACGGTGGCTTCGCGCCTGGCGAAATTCGTGCTGCGCGCCAGGGTGCAGCTCGCCGATGAGTCGGCGCACTGGCAGCTCAGCGGCGTCATCGCTGCGGCGCACTCAGCGGGCAACGCGTTGCCCGCTGAGCTCAACGGCACCGCGGTGATCGCAGGGACGGTCGCGGTGCGGCTGGCGGCGGAGCCGGCGCGCTGGCTGCTGCTCACCCCGGTAACCCATAAGCCGCCGCTCGACGAGTGCACGGCGGCAGCGCCGCAGCTGTGGCAGCGGCTGGCGATCGCCGCCGGTGAACCTCAGGTCTATGCACCGACCTCGGAGGAATTCGTCGCGCAGATGCTCAACCTCGATGCGCTCGGCGCCGTCGATTTCGACAAGGGCTGCTACACCGGCCAGGAAGTCATCGCGCGCGCGCACTTCCGCGGGCGGGTGAAGCGCCGCATGCAGCGCTTCGTCAGCACTGCGCCGGCGCTGCTGCAGCCAGCCGACGCCGGGGTCCTCGACGATGGGCGGCCGTTCAAGGTGGTGGACGCCGTCGCCCTCGATGACGGTCGCTGCGAGTTTCTGGCGGTGACGGCGCTGGAACGCGATGGCACCGAGCGTCCGGCCGCGGAAGGAGCGGGCGCGACGCCGCTTCGGGCCCAACCCCTGGCGCTGCCCTATCGGCTACCCGAGTGAAGTCGTGGCCTTAAGGGCGCCGGCCGCCGCGGCGGCGGCATGCGACCCGTTCACTCGGCTTCCGGCCGCATGTGTGGAAACAGGATCACGTCGCGGATCGAGGGCGAATCGCTGAAGAACATCACCAGGCGGTCGATGCCGACGCCGAGCCCGGCGGTCGGCGGCATGCCGTACTCGAGTGCCCGCACGTAGTCGGCATCGTAGAACATCGCCTCCTCGTCGCCCTTCTCCTTGCGCACCGCCTGCGCGCGAAAGCGCGCCGCCTGGTCTTCCGGGTCGTTGAGCTCGGAGAAACCGTTGGCGATCTCGCGTCCGGCGAGAAAGAACTCGAAGCGATCGGCGATGAACGGATCGGCATCGTTCGGGCGCGACAGCGGCGAGACCTCCGCCGGGTAGGCGTAGATGAAGGTCGGATCGAGGAGCGAGCCCTCCACGGTCTTCTCGAACAGCTCGATCTGCAGCTTCCCGGGACCATCCTCGGGCTTCACCGGGATGCCGAGCAGCTCGCAGCGCTTGCGCAGGTAGGTGAGGTCGCGCAGCGACAGCGGATCGATCGCGGGGTTGTACTCGATGAGCGCCTGCTCGACGGTGAGGCGGCGGAAGGGCTTGGCGAGATCGTAGGCGCGTCCCTGGTAGCTGAGCTGCGGGCTGCCGTTGAGCGCATCGGCGAGGCCGCGGATCGCCTTCTCGACCCATTCCATGATGTCACGGTAATCGGCGTACGCCAGGTACAGCTCGAGCATCGTGAATTCCGGATTGTGCTGGGTTGAGAGCCCCTCGTTGCGGAAGTTGCGGTTGATCTCGTAGACGCGCTCGAAGCCGCCGACAACCAGGCGCTTCAGGTACAGCTCGGGCGCGATGCGCAGGTACATGTCGAGGCCGAGCGCATTGTGGTGCGTGCGGAACGGGCGCGCCGTGGCGCCGCCCGGGATCGGCTGCATCATCGGCGTCTCGACCTCGAGGAAGTCGAGCGCGTCGAGGAAGTCGCGCAGGTAGCGCACGATGCGGGTGCGGATGCGGAATATGTTGCGGCTGGCCTCGTTGACGATGAGGTCGACGTAGCGCTGGCGATAGCGCGTCTCGGTGTCCGCCAGCCCGTGCCACTTGTCCGGCAGCGGCCGCAGCGCCTTCACCAGCAGCCGCAGCGCAGCGACGCGCACCGACAGCTCGCCGCTACGGGTACGGAACAGCACGCCACTCGCGCCGAGGATGTCGCCGATGTCCCACCCCTTGAAGGCCTCATAGACATCACCGAGCGTCTCCTGCTGCAGGTACAGCTGGATCTGCCCGGTGCGGTCACCGATCTTGGCGAAGCTCGCCTTGCCCATCAGGCGGCGCAACAGCAGCCGCCCGCCGACGCTGACGTGCGTCGGATTGGCGTCGAGCCATTCACCGCTCCGCTCGCCGTAGGAGGCGTGCAGCTGCCCGGCGAGCGCATCGCGCCGGAAATCATTGGGATAAGCATTGCCGGCGGCGCGCAGCGCGCCGAGCTTGGCGCGCCGCTCGGCGATCAGCTTGTTCTCATCGCCGCCGTTGCCCCCATCACTGCCATCACCGCCGCCCGCGGCGCCGCCAGGTTCTTTCTTCATGTGTTACAAGCCCGCCTTGAGCGAGGCCTCGAGGAACTGATCGAGCGCGCCGTCGAGCACCGCCGCGGTATTGCCGACCTCGACCCCGGTGCGCAGGTCCTTGATACGCGACTGATCCAGGACATAGGAGCGAATCTGGTTGCCCCAGCTCACGTCCGACTTGGAGTCCTCGAGCACCCGCGCGGCGGCATTGCGCTTGTTGACTTCCAGCTCGTAGAGCTTCGCCTTGAGCATCTTCATGGCAGTGGAGCGGTTCTTGTGCTGGCTGCGCTCGTTCTGGCAGGCGGCCACGATGCCACTCGGCAGGTGCGTGATGCGCACCGCCGACTCGGTCTTGTTGACGTGCTGGCCGCCGGCGCCCGAGGAGCGGTAGACGTCGACCTTGAGGTCGGCCGGGTTGATCTCGATCTGGATGTCATCGTCGACCTCGGGCGAGACGAACACGGAGGCGAACGAGGTGTGGCGGCGGTTGCCCGAATCGAACGGCGACTTGCGCACCAGGCGGTGCACCCCGGTCTCGGTGCGCAGCCAGCCGTAGGCGTACTCGCCGGTCACCTCCACGGTGGCGCTCTTGATGCCGGCGACCTCGCCGGGGCTCATGTCGATGACCTCGCAGCTGAAGCCGCGCGCGGCGCCCCAGCGCAGGTACATGCGCAGCAGCATCTGCGCCCAGTCCTGCGCCTCGGTGCCGCCGGCACCCGCCTGGATGTCGAGGAACGCGCTGTGCGCGTCCATCTCGCCGCGAAACATGCGCTTGAGCTCGAGGTGGCGCACCTCCTGCTCGAGGCGCTGCGCGTCGCGCTCGATGTCGCGCGCGGCGGACTCGTCGCCGGCGTCGGCCGCGAGCTCGAGCAGCTCGGTCGCCTCGGCGATGCCGCGGGTGGCACGATCAATGTCGGCGGTCGCGGCGCTTAAGCGCGCCCGCTCGCGCCCGAGCTCCTGCGCCCGCGCCGGGTTCGCCCACACTGCCGGATCCTCCAGCTCGCGCGCGACTTCCTCGAGGCGCTCGCGCTTGCTGTCGTACTCAAAGAAACCCCCGTAACGACTGCACACGCTCGGTGAGATCCTTGAGCTGGCGTCTTAAGGGGTTGAGCTCCATGGCGCGGCGGATGCTAGCACCGCCCTGCCGGGCTTTGCGAGGGGTCGCACGGCAGCAGGTGATCGACCAACAGCTGCAGCCGCCGCTCGCCCTGGTAGTCGTTCACGTCGAGCCGGTACACCAGCTGCCGCAGCCCTTCGGGCGGCACGAACGCCGCCGCGCCATCCGCGACGTGGTTGAATGCCACGGCGTCGAACGCGCGGCCGCTGTGCGGCACTTCCACCCACATCTTGACGTGACGCTCGCCGATCAGCCGCGCGCTCCGGATGCTGAAGCGCCCGTCGAAACTCGGCTCGGGAAAGGCGGCGCCCCAGGGGCCCCCGGCACGCAGCGCCTGCGCGGTATCGAGCGCAATCTCGCCGGGGGTGAGCTCGCCGTCGGTCTCGACCGCATCCGCCGGCGTGCCCGGCGCGCGGCGCGCCACCTCCGCGTCGAAGGCGCGCGCGAACTCGTCGAGCCGGGCACGCTCGAGCGTGAGTCCCGCGGCCATGGCGTGCCCGCCGAAACGGCTGATGAGCTCGGGATGACGTGTCGCGATCGCATCGAGCACGTCGCGGATGTGAATACCGTCCACCGAGCGCGCCGAGCCGCGCAGCGTCAGCTCGTCCGCGCAGGCGAAGGCGATCACCGGGCGCCGCACGCGCTCCTTCACGCGGCTCGCGACCAGGCCCACCACGCCCTGATGCCATCCCGGGTCGAACAGGCACACGCCCGCGTGGCGCACTTCCCCGGGCGCGAGGTTCGGCAGGCGGCGCACCGCGCCGAGCGCTTCATGCTGCATCTTCGCCTCGATCGTGCGGCGCTCCTCGTTGAGCTCGTCGAGGCGCACGGCGAGGCGCTGGGCGCTCGCGGCGTCATCCTCGAGCAGGCACTGGATGCCGATGCTCATGTCGTCGAGGCGGCCGGCGGCGTTCAGCCGCGGCGCCACGCCGAAGGCGAGATCCGCCGCGGTCAGCTCCGCGCGGTTGCGGCCGGCAATCGCCAGCAGCGCCTGGATGCCCGCGACGCTGCGCCCGGCGCGGATGCGCTTCAGGCCCTGCGCCACCAGCACGCGATTGTTGGCATCGAGCGGCACCACGTCGGCCACCGTGCCGAGTGCCACCAGGTCGAGCCACGCCGCGACGCCCGGGACGTTAAGTGCGCGGTGCACGGCCGCCATCAGGTAGAAAGCGACACCGACGCCGGCGAGCGCGCGGCTCGCAAACTGGCTTGCGGGAAGGTTGGGATTGACGATGGCGCTGGCGTCCGGTAGCCGCGCGCCCGGCAGATGATGATCGGTAATGAGTACGTCCATGCCGCGTGCCCGGGCGGCCGCCACCCCGGCGTGGCTGGAGATGCCGTTGTCCACCGTGACCAGCAGTGTCGGGGCGCGCTCGGCCGCGCTCGCCACGATCTCGGGGGTGAGCCCGTAGCCGAAGCGAAAGCGGTTCGGCACCAGGAAGTCCACCGACGCGAAGCCGCAGGCGCGCAGCGCGCGCACCACCAGCGCGCTGCTGGTGGCGCCATCGGCGTCGAAGTCGCCGATGACCAGCACGCGTGCGGCGCGGTGCGCGAGCAGCAGCTCCACGGCCGCCGGGATCCCCTCGAGCGTACCGACCGGCAACAGTCTGTCGAGCGAGGTGTCCAGGTCCTGTGCCGAGCGCACGCCGCGCGCCGCGTACACCCGCGACAGCACCGGGTGCATGGCGGCGCCAAGATCCGGCGGCGGCGCGGCGCAGCCGCGGCGTACGATGTGCAGACTCATGCGAAGACCGCCAGCGCCGCGCGGCGACGGCGCCACAGGCGCCACCGGTCGGCGCGTGCGAGACGCACGCACACGTCGTTGATGATGAGCGTCAGCCGCTCGAGCTCGCCGCGGCGCACCGCGCCCACGGCCGCCGACACCAGCCGCTCATCGAGCAGCGCGAGCGCGCCGGCGACGTCGCTATGTTCCGTCTGCTGCAAGCCGCAAGCCACCTCGCTCACCACCACCGCCCGCGCTGTACCGCTGTCGAGTATTTCCTGAAATCCCTGCGGCTGCGCCCGTGCGGCGCTTCCCAGCAGGTGCCACAGTCCCTCGAGCCAGGCATCCCGGCCGAAGGCTGCGGGCGTATCCTGACTCATGCGGCCTTTAGGCTGCACGCGTGCGCCTTGCGCACCCCAGGGCCACAGCACGCTGACCGGCGGCGCGCCGCGTGCCTGGCGAGCGCGGTTGAGCGCATGGTCGTGCAGCCACATCTCGATTTCGGCGATCCGGCGGCGCAGTGGCGCCGCCTCCGCCCCGGCGGGCAGCGCCGGCACCGCGGCGCCGGCGAAGCGCGCCGGCTCGGCGCTCGCCACCGCGGCTACCTCCGGCGTGCTAAGGAGGAAGTCTCCGCAAGGCAGCGCCACGAGGTGCGTGCCGTCCTCGCCGAGGGCGAGCGCATAGTCGGCGGCGAGCGCCGCGGCTTCCGCCGCCGGCAGACGCAGGAGGCCGTGGTGCTCCAGATGCACGCGCGTCAGGCTCGCCCGCAGGTGCAGCGGCGAGGCGATCCACAGCGCACCGCCCGCACCGGCAGCACCGGCAGCTCCGGCAGCCCCGGTAGCTCCGGTAGCTCCGGCGCGCGCGGCCGCTATCCACGCTGGCGCGACGGCGGCGAGCTCCGTGCGCCCGGTCCACTGCGCGAGCCAGGGGCGCCAGCCCGCCGCGAGCGGCCGGCGCTCGCCGAATCGCGCCACGGCGGCGATGCCCGGAAGCTGCGCCGCAGACGTCGCAGCCTCGAGTGCCGCGGCGGGGGCACCGCGCGGGGCGTACAGGTCGGCGATCACCATGACGAGCTCGCGCACTAGGAGCTATCGTAACGCGATGGTGCAATTCACTCTCGAGCCGGCCGGCGGGGCGAACCTGGTGCGCAGCTACTCCGACAGCGGGCTATGGATCGGCGCGCAGCACCTGACCGGCAGTTGCATCGTGACCGCGCAACAGCTGATCACCGACTGGGAGCCGGCGGCCTACGGCGAGCTCGCGCCCGAGCATCTGGAGAGGATCTTCGCCCTGTCACCGGAGGTGGTGGTGATCGGCACCGGCCCGCAGCAGCAGTTCGCGAGCCGCGAGGTGCGCGCCGCATTCGCGCAGCGACGCATCGGGCTCGAGGTGATGCACCTGGGCGCGGCGTGTCGCACCTTCAACGTGCTGGTGCAGGAGGAGCGGCCGGTGGCGGCGGCACTGTTCGTGCGCTAGGGCTTGAGGATGCCGCGGTAGGCGGGAAGGCGACCAGCAGAAGACACAAGGGGAGGGTCAACCAACCAAACAATCATTCGAAGCTGACAGACTCGAACAATTGCACTGTTTTTTTTATTCTTGCGGACGTTATTGCTTTTGTTGCGACTCCCTCCTCCCTGTGTCTTCTGCCGGTCGTCCTCCCCTTATAAGTTGTCGTCGTACAGAGACAGGGGACGCATGTTAATCGTGTCGCAGAAGGCCGTGCAACTTATTTGCGGCGCAGACATTTTTCCCTGCCGAAATCCCCACAGTGAGGCCTGCGAAGGGGGCCTTGCATGCAGGAAAAGCCTTGAATTTCAGCCCCCACGACGCAGGGGACGGTTTTTGTTATAAAAAAGAACCTTTATATCAGTATGTTAGAGAGTCTTTCTAACTTCAGACATCATGATGGGCCTAGGCCGTCCCTCCCAGCAGCGGCACGAAGGCGACCGGCCCGAGCGGCTCGCGATCGATGCGCTGCTCGCGCCGCGTGAAGCGCACCAGCTGCTGCTCGCCCTCCGGACCGATCGGCACTACCAGCCGGCCGCCGACCCTCAGCTGCTTGAGCAACGCGTCGGGCACGCTGAGCGGCGCGGCCGCGACCAGGATGCCGTCGTAGGGCGCATGCGCCTTCCAGCCGAGCGTGCCGTCGCCGTGGCGGAAGCGCACGTTGCGCACGCCGAGCTCGCGCAGCCGCTCGCGGGCGCGGGCCAGCAGCGGCTCGATGCGCTCGATGGTGTTCACATGGCCAACGAGGGGCGCGAGGACCGCGGTCTGGTAGCCGCACCCGGTGCCCACCTCGAGCACCTTCTCGAGGCTGCCGGCTTCGAGCAGCGCCTCGGTCATGCGCGCGACGATGTAGGGCTGCGAGATGGTCTGACCGAACCCGATCGGCAGCGCCGTGTCCTCGTAAGCGCGGCTGCCGAGAGCCTCGTCGACGAAGATGTGACGCGGCACGTTGCGGATGCGATCGAGTACCGCGAGGTTGGCGATGCCCTGCTCGCGCAAGCGTTGCACCAGCCGATCGCGCGTGCGCGCCGAGGTCATGCCGATACCCGACAGCCGCAGGTCAGCCATTGAGAGCGTCCAGCCACTTGCCGAGCGAGGGCAGCGCCGCGTGGCGCGTGAGGTCGACCTGCAGCGGTGTCACCGACACGTAGCCCTGGGCAACGGTGTCGAAATCCGTACCCGGTCCCGCGTCCTGCTGCGCGCCGGCCGGACCGATCCAGTAGACGGTGCGCCCGCGCGGGTCCTGGGCGCGCATGACCGGCTCGGAGCGGTGACGGTAGCCGAGGCGGCTGGCGCGAAATCCGCGCAGCTGCCCGACCGGCACGTCGGGCACGTTGACGTTCAGGATCGTCGCCGCCGGCAGCGGCCGCTGCAGCAGCTGCGCCACGAGCAGGCGCGCGACTTCCGCGCCGGTGGCGAAATGCCCGCCGCCCTCAGTGGCGCACAGCGACACGGCGAGCGTCGGCAGCCCGAGAAAGCGCCCCTCGACCGCCGCCGCCACCGTGCCCGAGTACAGCACGTCGTCGCCGAGGTTGGGCCCGTCGTTGACGCCGGAAACCACCATGTCGTACTCGAAGTCGAACAACCCGGAGATCGCCAGATGCACGCAGTCGGTGGGGGTGCCGGGGACGAAGTACACGCCGGGCTCGGACTCGAACACCCGCAGCGGCACATCGAGCGTGAGCGAGTTGCTGGCACCGCTCTTGTTGCGGTCGGGGGCCACCACGGTGACCTCGGCGAGGGTCGCGAGCGCCTCGCGCAGGCGGCGGATACCTTCGGCGCGAAAGCCGTCGTCGTTACTGACCAGGATCTTCACTTAGCATGGAGTCGGGCGCGCCAGGAGTGCGCCTGACTATACTTCAAGAAGCAATGCCACGGAGCGAGTCGTGATAGGCGCGGCGGGTGAGCGGAAGAGCGACGACCGCAAGGATGAGGTCGACGAGGACGCGCGGTTGTTCCGCGAGGCGGTGCGGGGCGTCCGGCCGCTCCCGGCGCGCCCGGCGCCCCCGCGGCCACGCGCCGCGCGTCCGCGTGCACGCTTCGCGCGCGCCGAGCGCGCCGCGGTGCTCAAGGAGAGCCTGGATGCCGACGACGACGACCCGCTACTCGCCGGCGGCGAGCAGCTGCTGTTCCAGCGCCCGCAGGTTACGCGCGCGCTGCTGCGCCGGCTGCGCCGCGGCGAGTTCCGCACGCAGCGCGAGATCGACCTGCACGGACTCACGGTCGCCGAGGCGAAGCTGGCCCTGCGGCAGTTTCTCGTCAGCGCCCTCGAGCAGCAGGTGCACTGCGTGCGGGTGATCCATGGCAAGGGGTTGCGCTCGGGTCACCGCGGCCCGGTGCTCAAGACGGCGGTCAGCTCGGTGTTGCGTCGCACGGGCGCGGTGCTTGCCTACGTCTCCGCGCGGCCGGTCGACGGCGGCACCGGGGCGCTGTACGTGCTGCTGTCAGGCGGCTGAAGACTCCTCCGCGAGCGACACCAGCTCGCGCAGCACCGCGGTGGCGAAGCAGCCGCGTGTCAGGCGGAAGGCGAGCAGCACCGACTCCGCGGCCGGCTCGCAGGAGAGCTCGCGCACCGCGATGCGCAGGCTGCGCCGCTCGTGCCGCATGCCGGCGTCCGCGCACACGGCACATTCGGCCGGGTACTGCGCGCCGATGCGCGACTCGAGCTCGAGCACCGCGCCGCCCGAGGCGGGACTGCCCGCCCCCCACAACGGACCGCTCGGATGAATCTCCAGGCGCGCACAGCGTGCGGCGAGCGCGACCGGGTCATCGCCCTCCTCCACCGCGAAAATGCTGCCGCGGCCGTCGAGGTTGGCGAGATCCCCGGGCAGTAACGTGCGCCAGCTGTCCGCCGCCACGCGCTCGGCCAGCACGGCGTTGAACACCACGCTGCGAGCGGCGGAGAGCAGGAAACCGCGCCCGGGCGCGGCGCGGCCGGCGGACGTCCCCGCCGGGCGCACGAGGTTGGCGCCGTCGCGGCCGAAGCGCTGCGGTCCGAAGTAGTTCGGCACCCCGCCGTGCGCAATCGCCGCAAGACGCGGCCCGATGAGCGCGGCAAGCCGCGCACCGTCGCCCTCGCCGGCGGCGGCGCCGGCGGCGGCCCGGATGCGCACGCGGAAGCGATTGCCGGCGAGCGCACCGCGCGGCAGCTTGCGGTGGTGCGGGTGCGCCTCGAGCACCTCGAAGTCCGGGGCGCGCACGGCGTGCCAGGCGGTCGCGTCGCGCCCGCGCGGCACGGAAAACCACTGAACCGCGATCGCGTGCCGGTCCTTGAGTCCGGCGTAGCCCACCTCGGCGGTGCGACACCCGGCAAGGCGCGCGAGCTGCTGCGCCACCCACTGCGTGTTGGCGCCGCACTTTCTCACCTTGAGCAGCAGGTGAGCGCCGGCGCCGGCAGGCGCGAAGCCCAGATCCTCCTCGACGACGAAGTCTTCATCCTGCGCGCGCAGCACGCCCACCGCCGGCGGCGGCCCGTAGGCGCGCGGCGGTGCGAGCGCCACCGCGCGGGCGCTGCTCTCGCCTGCGCTCACCTTCAGCCCTCGTCGAGCAGCACGGCGGCGTGTGCGGCGATGCCCTCGCAGCGTCCGAGGAAGCCGAGCCCTTCGGTGGTGGTCGCCTTGAGGTTGACGCGTGTCTCGCTCACTCCGAGCAGTTGCGCCACCTGGCGGGCGATGGCCGCGCGGTGCGGGGCGATGCGCGGCGCCTGCGCGAGCAGCGTCAGGTCGACGTTGGCCACGCGCAAGCCGCGCGCCCGCAGCATCGCCAGCACCTGCGCCACGAACAGCGCGCTCGGCGCGGCCTTCCAGCGCGCGTCGGCGTCGCTGAAGTGCTGGCCGATGTCCCCGAGCCCCGCGGCCCCCAGCAGCGCATCGCACAGCGCGTGCAGCAGCACGTCGCCGTCCGAATGCGCCACGACGCCGTGGCTGTGGGCAATGCGCACGCCGCCGAGCATGACGAAGTCCCCGGGCCCGAAGGCGTGTACATCCGTACCGAAGCCGATGCGCATGTGCCTGCGGTGCCTCCGAAGCTAGCTGCGCCGTGCCTGCAGGATCGCGGCGGCCAGGCCGAGCTCGGCGGCGTCGGTGATCTTGAGGTTGGTGGGACTCCCGGCGACGAGCAGCGGCCGCACGCCGAGCCACTCGAGCGCCTGCGCCTCGTCGCTCGGATGACGTCCCGCCGCCTGCGCGGCATCGAGGGCCGCACACAGCTTGCCGTAGCGGAACATCTGCGGGGTGAGGGCGCGCCACAGCGCCGTGCGATCCACGGTCTCGAGCACCGCCGCGGCCGCAGCCGCAGCGCCTCCCGGCGCGCCGCGCTTCAAGGTATCCGCCACCGGTGCTGCGAGCAGGCCGCCTTCCGGGTGGGCGGCGAGGGCGGCGAGGAGCCGCTCGAGATCGCCGCGCTCGAGACACGGGCGCGCGGCGTCGTGTACCAGCACCCAGTCCTCGGGCGCGGCACGCGCCGCGAGCGACGCGAGCGCGCGACGCACCGACAGGCAGCGCTGCGCGCCGCCGGTGCAGGTGGCGATCGCAGCCGCGGCGCCCGCCAGGGACGCGCGCAGGCGCGCCGCCACCGGCGCCCAGCCGCTGTCGTGCGCCGCCAGCGCCACCACCGCGCCGGCGCAGCGGTCATCATCGAGGAACGGGGCCAGCGACCACTCGATTACCGTGCGGCCGGCGAGCGCGACGTACTGCTTGGGCGTCGGACCACCGAAGCGCTCACTTGCGCCCGCGGCCGGCATGACGAGCCAGTAGCGCATCGCGCGCGGGCACTGTCAGTGGGCCGCGGCGGTGCGCGTCGGCGCGCGGGAGCTGTCGGCGGCCGGGGCCGGCACGACCTGGTAGAAGGTCTCGTTGCGCGCAATCATCCCAAGGTCGCTGCGCGCGCTCTCCTCGAGCGCCTCCATGCCGGTCTTCAGGTCGCGCACCTGGGCGGCGAGCTGGCGGTTGCGCTCAACGAGCTGCTCGTTCTCGGTGCGCTGCACGTCCACCGCCTGGCGCAGCCGCGCGACCTCGTGCACTCCGTCCGCGGAGAGCCACACGCGGTACTGCAGCAGGATCACGACGACGAGGAGCGCGGCAGCGAGCCACTTCATGGGCCCGACAGCCTAGCAGACCGGGACGTGAGCGCGAAGGGTCGTCAGCGGGCGTGCTAACCGCTCACCGCCGCCGGCGACGCGCGCTGATGCGCCAGGGCGGCGGCCGCACGCTGCGCGGCCGCGAGCCGCTCGGGCCACACACGCTCGAAGCGGGCGCGCACCTGCGCCACGATCGCGGCCGGCGCACTCTCCGGACGGCCGCAGGTGAACGGCGGCTCGGGCGCGTACTCGATCGCCAGTTGCAGCTGCTGCGCGAATGCCGCGCCGCCGATGTGCGCGGCGACGGCGAGCGCCATGTCGATGCCGGCCGTCACGCCGCCGCCGGTGAACAGCGTGCCGTCGCACACCACGCGGCCGGGATCGGGGATGGCGCCGAACAGCGCCAGCAGCTCGCGGAACGCCCAGTGACAGGCGGCGCGCCGGCCGGCCAGGAGCCCGGCCGCCCCGAGCAGCAGCGAGCCGGTGCACACGGAGGTGACGTAGCGGGCGCGCGCGGCGAGGCGGCGCAGCGCGCCGATGTAGACGGCATCCTCCATGGCGGCGGCGCAGCCGAAGCCCCCCGGCACGCACAGCAGCGCGCACTCCTGCACCTCGGCGATCGCCTGCACGTGCGCGAACACCACCCCGCAGTCGGCGGTCAGCTCGCCCGGCTGTGAGGCGGCGAGCACGAGGCGCGCCCCGGGCAGCCGGGCGAGGATCTCGAGCGGGCCGGTGAAATCGAGCTGGGTGAGGCGCGGGTAGAGCGCAAACACCACCGGGAAGTCAGTGGACACGGGGCATCTCCTTAGCTGCGGGAGCCATGACGCTCCGCGCTGACTGGGCTAAGGTATGCTGGCTCGTTTATACTTTGGCCGAAATGACGTTTTAGCCTCCTTTTCCGCCATCCATGCCGCGCCACATCGCCTTCCTGGTCTTCCCGCGCTTCCAGCTGCTCGACGCCACCGGCCCGATCGCGGCGTTCGAGGTCGCCGGGCGCATCTGCCCCGGCAGCTACCAGCTGCGCGTCATTGCCGAGCGCCCCGGGCCGGTGGCGAGCAGCTCGGGCGTGACGCTCGCGGCCGCGCGTCTCGGCAGCCCCGCGGCGATCGATACCCTGGTGGTCGCCGGCGGCGACGGCACCCGCGCCGCGCTCGGCTCCGCGCGGCTGCGGCGCTTCGTCGAGGCCTGCAACAGGCAGTCGCGCCGCGTCACGAGCGTGTGCTCCGGCTCGTTCCTGCTGGCCGGGGCGGGGCTGCTCGACGGGCGCAGCGCGACCACACACTGGAGCTGCACCGAGGAGTTCCGGCGGCTGTTTCCCCGCGTGCGGCTCGACCCCGACCGCATCTACGTGCGCGAGGGACGCGTCTGGACCTCGGCGGGCATCACCGCGGGGATCGACCTGGCGCTCGCGCTGATCGGCGAGGATCTGGGTGAGGCGGTGGCGCGGCGCACCGCGCAGCACCTGGTGGTCTATCACCGCCGCCCAGGCGGGCAATCGCAGTTCTCGGCGCTGCTGGAGATGGAAAGATCCCAGGGGCGCTTCGCGGCGCTGCTCGAGTTCATGCGCGCGCACCTCGCCGCAGCGCTCAGCGTCGAGCAGCTCGCCGCGCGCGCCTGCATGAGCGCGCGGCATTTTGCGCGCGCCTTTCACGAGGAGACCGGCGTCACCCCCGCCAAGGCGGTGGAGCGGCTGCGCGCGGATGCGGCCCGCGCCATGCTCGAAAGCGGCGCCCGCTCGGTACAGGAAGTGGCGCGCGCCAGCGGCTTCAACGATCCGGAGCGCATGCGACGAGCGTTCCAGCGCCTGTTCGGCGCCTCGCCTGCCGCCATGAAGCGCGCCCGCCGCACGGCGCCGCCGGCCGCGGCGGCGCCCACGTACAGCGCTCAGCGGCTGAGCGGGAACGCCTCGCGGCCGGCGTAGCGCGCGCGGGCGAGCTCGGCCTCGATGCGCAGCAGCTGGTTGTACTTCGCCGAGCGGTCCGAGCGCGACAGCGAGCCGGTCTTGATCTGCGTCGCGGCGCTCGCCACGGCGATATCGGCGATGGTGCTGTCGCAGGTCTCGCCCGAGCGGTGTGAGACCACCGCGGCGTAGCGGGCTTTGTCGGCCATGTCGATCGCGGCGAGCGTCTCGGTGAGCGTGCCGATCTGGTTCGGCTTGATGAGGATGGCGTTGGCGATGCGCCGCGCGATCGCCTCCTGGAAGATGCGGGTATTGGTCACGAAGACATCGTCACCGACCAACTGCAGCTTGCCGCCGAGCGCGCGCGTGAGCGTCGCCCAGCCGTCCCAGTCGGCCTCGCTCATGCCGTCCTCGATGGTGATGATCGGGTAACGCGCGGCGAGGTCGGCGAGGTAGGCGGTGAACTCCGCCGCTGTGAAGCTGCGCTTTTCGGACTCGAGGTGGTAGCGGCCGTCGGCGAAGAACTCCGAGCTCGCCACGTCGAGGCCGAGGCACACGTCCGTGCCTGGCTGGAAGCCGGCGCGCTCGATCGCCTCCAGCAGCACCGCGAGGGCCGCCTCGTTCGATTCCAGGCTCGGAGCGAAACCGCCCTCGTCCCCGACCGCCGTCGACAGGCCGCGCTTGGCGAGGATCCCCTTCAGCGTATGAAACACCTCCGCCCCGTAGCGCAGCGCCTCGCGGAAAGTCGGCGCGCCCACCGGCAGGATCATGAATTCCTGGATGTCGAGCGTGTTGTCGGCGTGCGCACCACCGTTGATGACGTTCATCTGCGGCACCGGCATCACCGGCTCGCGTGCGCCACCTTCGAGCACCGCGAGGTGGCGATACAGCGGCACGTGCGCGTCGCGCGCGGCGGCGTGCGCGCTCGCCAGTGACACCCCGAGGATGGCGTTGGCGCCGAGCCGGCCCTTGTTGTCGCTGCCATCGAGCTCGATCATGCGTGCGTCGATCGCCGCCTGCTGGCGCGGGTCGGCGCCGAGCAGCGCCAGCCTGAGCACACCGTTGACGTGCTCGACGGCCTTGAGCACGCCCTTGCCGCCGTAGCGACTCTTATCGCCGTCGCGCAGCTCGACCGCCTCGCGCGTGCCGGTGGAAGCACCCGAGGGCACCGCCGCGCGGCCCATGGCGCCCGAGTCGAGCATCACGTCCACCTCGACCGTGGGGTTACCGCGCGAGTCGAGGATCTCGCGGGCGCGAATGTCCTGTATGTGGCTCACGGACTGGCTCTCCCGCCGCTCACAGCAGCGACTCTTCGAAGGGCGTGCGCTTCACCGCCCGGTCGAGCTCGAGCAGCGTGGTGAGCAGCGGCTCCATGCGCGCGAGCGGCCAGGCATTCGGGCCGTCCGACAGCGCCTCCGCGGGCCGCGGGTGCGTCTCCATGAACAGCCCGGCGATGCCGGCGGCGACCGCCGCGCGCGCCAGCACCGGGATGAACTCGCGCTGCCCGCCGGAAGAGGATCCCTGCCCGCCGGGCAGCTGCACCGAGTGCGTGGCGTCGAACACCACCGGGCAGCCGGTGCCGCGCAGCACCGCGAGCGAGCGCATGTCGGCGACCAGGTTGTTGTAGCCGAAGGAAAAGCCGCGCTCGCACACCAGGATGTGCTCGTTGCCGGTGGAGCGCGCCTTGTCGACGACGTTCTGCATCTCCCATGGCGAGAGGAACTGGCCCTTCTTGATGTTGACCGGCTTGCCCTGGGAGGCGGTGTTAACGATGAAGTTGGTCTGGCGGCACAGGAATGCCGGGGTCTGCAGCACGTCGACCACTGCTGCGACTTCCGCGAGCGGGGTGTCCTCGTGCACGTCGGTGAGCACCGGCACGCCGACCGCGCGGCGCACGTCCTCGAGCACCTTGAGGCCGGTCTCCAGCCCCAGGCCGCGGAAGCTCGCGCGCGCGGAGCGGTTCGCCTTGTCGTAGGAGGCCTTGAAGATGTAGGCAATGCCGAGCCGCGCGGTGATCTCCTTCAGCCGCCCGGCGATCTCCTCGGTAAGCGCCGGGCTCTCGATCACGCAGGGGCCAGCGATGAGAAAGAACGGCCGCCGCTCGCCGACCTCGTAGCCCGTCAGAAGCATGACGCGCGAGCCTGGCGGCGGTGCCGTGCGCCCTCAGGCGCCGGCGGCTCGCGGCAGCTGCGCGGCGCGCAGCGCGCGCGCGGCACGGATGAAGCCGGTGAACAGCGCATGGCCGTCGCGCGGCGTGGAGGTGAACTCCGGGTGGAACTGCGTGGCGAGGAACCACGGGTGTTGCGGCAGCTCGATCACTTCCACCAGGCCATCGCTCGAGAAGCCCGAGAAGCGCAGCCCCGCCGCCCGATAGCGCTCCAGGTAGCGGTTGTTGAACTCGTAGCGATGGCGATGGCGCTCGAGGATCACCTCGCGTCCGTACAGCTCGCGGGCCCGCGTCGCCGCGGCGAGCAGCACTTCCTGGGCGCCGAGGCGCATGGTGCCGCCCTTGCCGGAAGCCTCGTCGCGGCTCTGCGCCCCGTGCACCTGGTCCTGCCACTCGGAGATCAGCGCGATCACCGGGTGGGGGGTGGCGCGGTTGAACTCGGTGCTGTTGGCGTCGGTGAGCCCGAGGACGTGGCGGCCGTATTCGACGATCGCGACCTGCATGCCTAGGCAGATGCCGAGGTACGGCACGCCGCGCTCGCGAGCGAAGCGCACCGCCTGGATCTTGCCCTCGATGCCGCGCTCGCCGAAGCCGCCCGGCACCAGGATCGCGTCCACGTCCTCGAGCACCTGCACGCCGTGCTGCTCGATGTCGGTGGACTCGATGTAGTGGATGTTGACGCGCGTGCGGCTCTTCAGTCCGCCGTGCATCAGCGCCTCGTGCAGTGACAGGTAGGAGTCGCGGATCTGCACGTACTTGCCGACCATGGCGATGTCGACCTGGCCGTCGGGGTTGGCCCTGCCGCTCACCACCTGGCGCCACTCGGCCAGGTCGGTGGCGGGCACCTCGAGGCGCAGCTTGTCGACGATGATGTCGTCGAGCGCCTGCTCGTGCAGCAGCATCGGGATCTTGTAGATGTCGTCGGCGTCGACCGCGGAGATGACCGCGCGCTCCTCGACGTTGGTGAACAGCGCGATCTTGCGGCGCTGCTCCTCGGGCAGCGGGTGCTTGCAGCGGCACAGCAGCACGTCGGGCTGGATGCCGATGCCGCGCAGCTCCTTCACCGAGTGCTGCGTCGGCTTGGTCTTGATCTCGCCCGAGCCGCCGACGATCGGCACCAGCGTCAGGTGCATGTACACGACGTTGCTGCGCCCGAGCTCGACGCCGAGCTGGCGGATGGCCTCGAGGAACGGCAGCGACTCGATGTCACCGACGGTACCGCCGATCTCGACCATGCACACGTCGGCGCCTTCCGCGCCGAGCTTGATGCTGCGCTTGATCTCGTCGGTGATGTGCGGAATGACCTGCACGGTGGCGCCGAGGTAGTCGCCGCGGCGCTCCTTGGCGATGACCCGCTCGTAGATGCGGCCGGTGGTGAAGTTGCTGTTGTGCCCCGTCGTGGTGCGCACGAAGCGCTCGTAGTGCCCGAGGTCGAGGTCGGTCTCGGTGCCGTCCTGGGTGACGAACACCTCGCCGTGCTGGAACGGGCTCATCGTTCCCGGATCGACGTTGATGTACGGGTCGAGCTTGACCATCGCGACCTTGAGGCCGCGCGCCTCGAGGATCGCGCCCAGCGAGGCGGCCGCGATGCCCTTCCCCAACGAGGACACGACGCCGCCGGTGACGAATACGAAACGCGTCATAAGCTCAGATCGAGGGTTTTTCCCGTCGCTCGCACCAGCGCTGCCTGCGAAAATGCCGGCAGCGACGACGGGCCGGCAGGTTAGCACATCTGGCGGCGCGGCGTGGGCCGTTCGGGTGTCCACCGCAGGCGCGCGCGACGGCGGCTCGCAGGTCCTGCCTGTACCGACTCGTCGAGCCACAGGTCGGCCACGGCCAGCAGTTGCTCGCCCGCAAAAACGAGCGGCAGGCTGCGCCGCTCCTGCGCCGGCACGCCGGCTTCCTGCAGCAGGCTCTTCAGCGTGCGGCGCGGGCCGCCGCGCACCGGGCGCAGCCGCTCACCGCCGCGGCGCGGCCGCAGCAGCAGCCGTGGCGGCAGCGCGTCAAGGTCGAGGGGTCCGCGCGCATCGTTCTGCAGCGCCAGCGTGCCGCTGCCCGCCAGGCGACAGCTGCGCCGCCCGCCCCAGCGCCACTGGACTGCCGCCGGGACGGCCGCCGCCTCGCGCTGCGCGTGCAGGCACAGCAGCTCGCCCTGGCGCAGCACCCGCGCTTCGCCCCAGGCGACGAACGGCTGCGCATCGGCGCGCGCGGCGAGCAACGGGCCGGCCATCTCGGTCAAAAGGCTCGCGGGCGGCGCCTGCAGGCCCTGCTGCGTGATCCAGAAGCGCAGCACGTTGCGGCGCCGCTCGAGGGTGAGCGCGCGCAGCGCGCGCGCCGCGAGCATGGCGCCCCAGCTCGCCCGCGCGAGGTCGGCGGCGGCCAGCGCATCGAGCAGCCGCTGCGCGGCGGCCGCGTGGCGCGCGGCACGCGCCACGGTGGTCGCCGCGGCCGGCCAGCGCGCGCGGATCTGCGGCAACACCTCGAGGCGCAGGTAGTTGCGGTCGAGTTGCCGCTGCGCGTTGCTGTCGTCCTCGACGAACGCGAGGTGCCGGGCCTGCACCCAGGCGGCGAGCTCGCGGCGCGTCAGCGGCAGCAGCGGTCGCACCAGCAGGCCGCGCGCGAGCGGCGCCACCTCCGGCATGGCGGCGAGCCCGGCGATGCCGGCACCGCGCAGCAGCTGCAGCAGCACGGTCTCGAGCTGATCGTCCAGGTGATGGGCGGTGAGCAGTGCCTCCCCGGGCGCGAGCGCCTCGCCGAGCAGCTGGTAGCGCACCGCGCGCGCGGCGGCCTCGAGCGACTCGCCGCGCCGGCGCGGCACGCGCGCACGCCGCACGGCGAGCGGCACGCCGAGGGCGTGCGCGATGCGCCGGCAATGCGCGCTCCACTGCCGCGAGCGCGGCTGCAGGCCGTGGTCGACGTGCAGGGCCCGCAGGTTGCGCGGCCGCCGCGGCATGCGCGCGAGCGCGGCCAGCAGCGCGGTCGAGTCCAGCCCGCCGCTGAAGGCGACGCACAGCGGCAGGTGCGGGAACTGCGGCAGCAGCTGCGCGAGGCGCTCCTGCAGCCAGTGCGGACCGAAGCTCGCAGGTGCGCGGCGCGAGCGTGCCATCGGCGCGCTTCAGGCGGCGTTTTCGGAATACACGCCGAAGCCGGCGATCTTCGCCGCGCGCGCGGCGCGCAACTCGTCGCGCGGAATCGCTTCCAGCTCGTCGAGCTGGCGGATGAGGGCGGCCTTGAGACTGGCGGCCACGGCCGCCGCATCGCGGTGCGCGCCGCCGAGCGGCTCCTCGATGACCTCGTCCACGAGCCCGAGCTTGTGCAGGCGGTCGGCGGTGAGGTTGAGCGCCTCGGCCGCCACCTCTTTCTTGTCCTGGCTCTTCCACAGGATGGAGGCGCACCCTTCGGGCGAGATGACCGAGTAGGTGCTGTACTGGAGCATCAGCAGGCGGTCGCACACGCCGATGCCGAGCGCCCCGCCCGAGCCACCCTCGCCGGTGACCACGCTGACGATGGGAATGCGCAGCACCGACATCTCGAACAGATTGCGGGCGATCGCCTCGCTCTGACCGCGCTCCTCCGCCCCCACCCCGGGGTAGGCGCCCTGCGTGTCGATGAGCGTCACCATCGGCAGAGAGAAGCGCTCGGCGAGCCGCATGAGGCGCAGCGCCTTGCGGTAGCCTTCGGGCTTCGGCATGCCGTAGTTGCGGCGCACGCGCTCCTTGGTATCGCGCCCCTTCTGGTGGCCGATGATCATGAGCGCGCGCTCGTCGATGCGCGCCAGCCCGCCGACGATGGCGCCGTCATCGGCGTACATGCGATCGCCGTGCAGCTCGTGGAACTCGCTGCAGATGGCGTTCACGTAGTCGAGGGTATAGGGACGATGCGGATGGCGGGCGAGCTGCGTGATCTGCCACGGCGTGAGGCTGGCGAAGATACTCGTCGTCAGCTGGCGGCTCTTGGCCTGCAGCCTGTCGATCTCGTCCTGGATGTTGACTTCGGAGTCGGAGCTGACGTGCCGGAGCTCTTCGATCTTGGCTTCCAGCTCGGCGATGGGTTGCTCGAAGTCGAGGAACGAAACGGCCATGATGGGTAAAGCCTACCCTAACTCAGCGGCCGTCGGCCGAGAATGATGCGCCGGCCCGGGCCGGCACGCTGGCATACATCACCTGCACCGCGTCGGGCCCGAGCAGGCCCTCGAGCTGCTCGAGCAGCTCGCGGCTCGGGCGCACCGTCCACTCGCCCCCGAGCGTGAGCGCGCCGCTCGCGCCGCGGCCGCGGTACTCGACCGTGATCGGGCACGGTCCGGGACGCCACGGCGCGAGGATCGCCGCCAGCCGTTCGAGGCAGTGCCCAACGTCGCCGTGCGCGCAGCGGATCACCAGGCGCTGCGCGGCGCGCGAGCGCACCTCGTCGAGCTCGCTGATGCGCCGCACTGACACTCGCCAGGCGTCGCTGAACTCGTCGAAGCGCAGCAGGCCTTCGACCAGCACCAGCGCGTCCTTGGTGATCAGCTCGCGGTGCTTCTGCCAGGTCTCCTCGAACAGCACCGCCTCGATGCGCCCGGTGCGGTCGTCGAGCGTCATGATCACCCGCGGCCCGCGCTTCTTCACCTCGTCGATGAGTCCGGCCACCGTCACCGCCTTGCCCGCGCCGAAGCGCACCGACTCGAGGCCGGGGAGCGGCCGGTCGCTCACCAGGTCGGCGATGCGGTGGGAGACGAAGCGCGCCAGCCCTGACTCGAAGCGCGCCAGCGGGTGACCGGTGAGGTACAGACCGAGCGTGTCGCGCTCGCCGGCGAGGCGCACCGCCTCGCTCCACTCCGGCAGCGGCGCTGCGCGCTGCGGCTCGAGCGCAGCGTCGCGCCCGTCGGCGGCGAGGCCGAACAGATCGTCCTGGCCGGACGATTGCGCGCGCGTGTTCTGTTCGCCGAGCTGCAGCGCGGCGCCGAGACGATCCATGAGCGTGGCGCGGTTGGCGCCCAGGCCGTCGAGACTGCCCGAGCGCAGCAGGGCGTCCAGCACGCGGCGATTCACCTTCTGCAGGTCGAGGCGCCGGCACAGATCCTCGAGCGAGCGGTACGGGCCGTGCGCCTCGCGCCCGGCGATGATCGCCTCCACCGCGCCGCGGCCCACGCCGCGCACCGCGCCCAGGCCGTAGCGGATGCTGCCGCTGCCGCAGGCCGTGAACTCGTAGCGCGAGGCGTTCACGTCCGGCGACAGCACGGCGAGGCCCATGTCGCTGCACTCCTTGATGAGCGTCACTACCTTGTCGGTGTGGTCCATGTCGGCCGACAGCACCGCCGCCATGAACTGCGCCGGGTAGTGGGCCTTGAGGTACGCGGTCTGGTAGGACAGCAGCGCATAGGCGGCCGAGTGCGACTTGTTGAAGCCGTAGCCGGCGAACTTCTCCATCAGGTCGAAGATGTGGCCGGCGGTGTACTCGCGCACGCCACGCGCCACCGCGCCACTGACGAACACCGAGCGCTGCTGCGCCATCTCCTCGGGGCTCTTCTTGCCCATCGCCTTGCGCAGCAGGTCCGCGCCGCCGAGCGTGTAGCCGGCGAGCACCTGCGCGATCTGCATCACCTGCTCCTGGTAGAGGATCACCCCGTAGGTGGGCTTGAGGATCGACTCGAGGCTCGGATGCAGGTAATCGACCGGCGCGTCGCTGCGGCCGTGCTTGCGGTTCATGAAATCGTCCACCATGCCCGACTGCAGCGGCCCGGGCCGGAACAGCGCGACCAGCGCGACGATGTCCTCGAAGCGGTCCGGCTGCAGGCGGCGGATCAGGTCCTTCATGCCGCGCGACTCGAGCTGGAAGACCGCGGTGGTGCGGCAGGACTTGAGCAGCGTGTAGGTGGCGGCGTCGTCCATCGGCAGCGCGCTCACGGTGAGCGGCGCGCTGCCCGGCGGGCGCTCGCGGTTGATGAGGGCGGCGGCGCGATCGATGATGGTGAGGGTGCGCAGCCCGAGGAAGTCGAACTTCACCAGCCCGGCCGCCTCGACATCGTCCTTGTCGAACTGCGTGACGATGCTGCCGCCGCCGGCGTCGCAGTACAGCGGCGCGAAGTCGGTGAGCACGGACGGGGCGATCACCACCCCGCCGGCATGCATGCCGGCATTGCGCGTCAGCCCCTCGAGCGAGCGCGCCAGGTCGATGAGGTTCTTCACTTCCTCTTCCGCCTGGTAGAGCCGCTTGAGCTCGGGCTCCTTCTCCAGCGCCGCATCGAGGGTGATGCCGAGCTCGAAGGGAATGAGCTTGGCGATGCGGTCGACGTAGCCGTACGCCATCCCCAGCACCCGGCCGACGTCGCGTACCACCGCCTTGGCGGCCATGGTGCCGTAGGTGATGATCTGCGACACGCGCTCGCGGCCGTACTTGTCCGCCACGTAGTCGATCACGCGGTCGCGGCCGTCCATGCAGAAGTCGATGTCGAAGTCCGGCAGCGACACGCGCTCGGGATTCAGGAAGCGCTCGAACAGCAGGTCGTAGCGGATCGGATCGAGGTCGGTGATCTGCAGGCTGAATGCCACCAGGGAGCCCGCGCCCGAGCCGCGTCCCGGTCCCACCGGCACCCCGTTGCTGCGCGCCCAGCGGATGAAGTCGGCGACGATGAGGAAGTAACCGGCGAAGCCCATCTGGCAGATCACCTCGAGCTCGCGCCGCAGCCGCTCAGTGTGTCCCGGCGGTACGCCGCCCGCCGCCGCGAAGCGCGCCGTAAGTCCGCGCGCACTCTCCTCGCGCAGGAACTCCTCGGTGCTCGCCCCGGCCGGCACCGGGTATTGCGGCAGGCGCACCTCGCCCAAGGTCAGCGCCAGGCTGCAGCGGCGCGCGATCTCCACCGAGTTGGCGAGCGCCTCGGGGACGTCGGCAAACAGCGCCGCCATCTCCTGCGGGCTGCGCAGGTACTGCTGGTGCGTGTAGCGGCGTGCGCGGCCGGCATCGGCGAGCAGCGCACCGTCGTGGATGCACACGCGCGCCTCGTGCGATTCGAACTCGGCCGGGGTGAGGAAGCGCACGTCGTTGCTGGCGACCACCGGTACGCCGCGGCGCGCGGCCAGCGCGACGGCGCCGGCGATGTAGGCTTCCTCGAAGGGACGGCCGAGGCGCTGCAGCTCGAGGTAGAAGCGTTCCGGGAACAGCGTGAGCCAGCCATCGAGGGCGCGCTCGGCATCGCGCTCACGCGCATTGACCAATGCACGGCCGACGTCGCCGTCGCTCGCCCCCGAGAGTGCGATCAGCCCCTCGAGGCTGGCCCGGCTCAGCCAGCGCCGCTCGATGCGCGGCACACCGCGCTCCTGACCCTCGAGGTAGGCGCGGGTGATGAGGCGGGCGAGATTGCGGTAGCCGCCGTGCGACTGGCACAAGAGCGTCAGGCGCGAGGGCGCCTGCCGCTCGCCCTCCTCGCGCACCAGCAGATCGACCCCCACCAGCGGCTTGATGCCCGCCCTGAGCGCTGCGCGATAGAACTTCATCATCGCGAACAGGTTGTGCTGGTCGGTCACCGCGACCGCCGGCATGCCGGCGGCGGCCACCGCCTCGATGAGCTGCGGCACGCGCACCACGCTGTCGATCAGCGAGAACTCGGTGTGCACCCTGAGGTGAACGAAACCCTGTGCCATCGCGCCGCGCGCCTACTCGTCTTCCCAGGAGCTCAAGGGCGCCTCACCGGCGACCCGCATGGGACTGAAGGAGCGCCGGTGCTGCGCGGAGGGCGCGCGCGCCTTGAGCGCCTCGAGATGCGCCGCCGTGGCGTAGCCCTTGTGCGTCGCCAGCGCGAAGCCGGGGTAGTACGCATCGAGCGCCTCCATCAGGGCGTCGCGGTACGTCTTGGCGAGGATCGAGGCGGCGCTGATCGCCGCGATGCGCGCATCCCCGGCGATGATGGCCTCGACCGTGCAGCCGAAGGCGAGGTCGGCGATGCACGGGCAGCGGTTGCCGTCGACGCGCACGTGGGTCGGCGGCACCGGCAGCGCCAGGAGCGCGCGGCGCATCGCCAGCAGCGTCGCCTCGAGGATGTTCAGCGTGTCGATCTCGTCACGGTCGGCCCAGCCGACCCCCCAGGCGAGCGCGCGGCTCCTGATGATGGGCGCAAGTCGCGCCCGCTCGGCGGCGCTGAGAACTTTCGAGTCCGCCAGTCCGCGGATGCGCCGCCGCGGATCGAGGATCACCGCCGCCGCCACCACCGGGCCGGCGAGCGGACCGCGACCGGCCTCGTCGACGCCCGCCACGCGCTTAAGATCGCGTGCCTCAGTGGCGTGCATCGGGCACCTGCAGCGCCGCAGCCGCGGGCAAGGCGGCCGCAAGCTCACCGCGCGCCAGCGCCGCGATCGCGTCCGCGGCGCGCCCGGCGCCGCCGCAGCGCAGGGCGCGGTGCACCGCGGTGAATTCTTCGAGCAGCTCACGCACGTGCTCGCGATCCTCCAGTTCCGAAAGCAGGGCGTCGCCGAGCGCCGCGCCGCTCACCTGCTCCTGGAAGAATTCCGGGACCAGGCGCCGGCCGGCGAGCAGGTTCGGCTGGGAAAAGTATCGCACCTTCACCAGCCTCATGGTCCGCAGGAGCAACGCGGTCACCGGGCTCACGCGGTAGGCGACCACCATCGGCCGCCCGCTGAGGAGCGTCTCGAGGGTGGCGGTGCCGGAGGCGACGATGGCGGCATCACAGGCCGCCAGCACCCGCTGCGCCTCGCCCGCGATGCGGCGAATCTCCGGCGCGCCGGGCACTTGCGTCACTTCCCTGTCGAACACCTCACGAGCGGCCCCCGAGGCCATGGGCGCCACAAACTGCCAGCCGGGGCGGCGCTGGTGGATGTGGCGCGCCGCGGCAGCAAAGGGCGCGGCGAGGCGCGCGACCTCGCCGACGCGGCTGCCCGGCAGCAACGCGACGAGCGGCGCGGCCGCATCGAGCGCGAGCGCGCGGCGTGCGCCCGCGCGATCAGGCTCGAGGGGGATCTCGTCCGCCAGCGGGTGCCCGACGAACAGCGCCGGCACTCCATGGCGTGCGTAGAACGCGGTCTCGAAGGGCAGCAGGCACAGCACCAGGTCGCAGGCCGCGCCGATGCCGCGCACCCGCCCCTGCCGCCAGGCCCAGACCTGCGGGCTCACGTACTGCACGGTGCGCACCCCGGCGTGCTTCAGGCGCCGCGCCAGGGCGAGATTGAATTCCGGTGCATCGATGCCGACGAACACGTCAGGGGGGTCGGCGCAGAAGCGCCGCGCGAGCTCCGCGCGCAGCGACAGCAGCCGCGGCAGGTGGCGCAGCACCTCCGCGAGTCCCATCACCGCGAGCTCCTCCGCAGGTGCCCAGGCCTCGCAGCCGGCGGCGATCATCTTCGGCCCGGCCACGCCGAAGCAGTGCAGCTGCGGCACGCGCGCGCGCAGCGCGCCAATCAGTGCCGCCCCCAGCTGGTCTCCGGACGCTTCGCCCGCCACGATCCCGACACGCAACGGCGCCGCAGCCGAGGGCGGCAGGCCCACCACGCTCATCGCACCAGGCTGCGGGTGGAACCGTGGATGAAGTCGACGAACGCGCGAACTTCCGGATTGGCCGCGGCGAGCGGCTCGAGCTGCGTCAGTGCCTCCGCCAGGCGCAGCTCCGAGCGGTACAGGATGCGGTAGGCCTCGCGCACGTTGCGCACCTGCTCCTCGGTGAACCCGCGCCGCTTCAGGCCCTCGGAGTTGATCGAGTGCGGCACCGCCGGGTTGCCCGCCACCATCACGTACGGCGGCACGTCGCGCGACAGGATCGAGCCACCGCCGAGAAAGGCGTGTGCGCCGATCTTGGTGAACTGGTGCACCGCGGTGAGCCCGCCGAGGATCACCCAGTCGCCGATCTCGACGTGGCCGCCGAGGGAAGCGCAGTTGGCGAACACGGTGTTGGCGCCGATGACGCAGTCGTGCGCGACGTGCGAGTACGCCATGAACAGGTTGTCGTCGCCGATGCGCGTCACGCCCTTGTCGCCGGCGGTGCCGCGGTTGATGGTGCAGCACTCGCGGAACACGTTACGGTCGCCGATCTCGAGTAGGGTCGGCTCACCGCGGTATTTCTTGTCCTGCGGCGCATCGCCGATGGAGGCGAACTGGAACACGCGGTTGTCGGCGCCCAGGGTGGTCGGGCCGCTGATGACGGCGTGCGGCCCGATCACGCTGCGCGGGCCGATGCGCACCTGCGCACCGATGACGCTGAACGGTCCGACGCTCACGTCCGGCGCGAGCTCGGCCTGCGGCGAAACGACGGCGCGCGCGTCGATCACCGTGCGGCCTCCGGGGCGACCATCATGTCGGCGTGCGCCACTTCCTGATCCGCCACCTGCGCCACCGTGGAGAAGCGCCAGATTCCCTTCAGCGAGCGCTCGAGCTGCGCGCTGAGCAGCACCTGGTCGCCGGGCACCACCGGACGGCGGAAGCGCGCCTTGTCGATGCCGACGAAGTAGAACCGCGTGTTGTGATCGGGAATGACGTTGTTGGTGACGAAACACAGGATGCCCGCCACCTGCGCCAGTGCCTCGATGATCATGACGCCCGGCATCACCGGACGCCCGGGAAAGTGTCCGGGGAAGAACGGCTCGTTGTAGGTGACGTTCTTTAGGGCGCGGATGCTGTGGCCCGGACGGCACTCGAGCACGCGGTCCACCAGCAGGAACGGGTAGCGGTGCGGCAGGCGCTCGAGGATCGCCTGGATGTCGAGTTGCAGCACCTCAGTCATGTGGCTCATCGTGCGGCGCGGGTGCCAGACCGGCGGCGCGCTCGAGGCGACGCACGCGCGCCCCGAGCGCGTCGCCGCGCTTGAAGCGCGCCACCAGGCGTCGCCACACCTGCGCTTCCTCGGCCGGCAGCGTGCTCGAGTATACCCCGGCGAGCGCGATCGAGTGGCTGATGGCCGAGTAGCCGGTGATGACCACGTCGTCGGCGATGCTGATGTGCCCGGCGATGCCCACCGCGCCGCCGATCACGCAGCGCTTGCCGATCGTAGCGCTGCCGGAGATGCCGGTACAACCGGCGATCACCGTATGCGCGCCGATGCGCGTGTTGTGTCCGACCATGATGAGGTTGTCGAGCTTCACCCCGTCCTCGATCACGGTGTCATCGATGGCACCGCGGTCGATGGTGGTGTTGGCGCCGATCTCCACGTCCGCGCCGATCTGCACCGTGCCGAGCTGCGGCACCTTCACCCAGCCGCCGTCGGCCGCGGCGAAACCGAAGCCGTCACCGCCGATCACCACCCCCGGCTGCACCACGGTGCGCGCACCGATCACCACCCCGCGTCCGAGCGTGACGCGCGCCGCGAGCTGCACGTCCGCGGCGAGCGCGACGTCCTCATCCAGGTTGCAGTGCGGCCCGACCAGCACGCGCGGCCCGACGCGCACCCCCTCGCCAACGCTCGCCAGGGCACCCACGCGGGCGCTCGGGTCGATGTGTGCGCTCGCGGCCACTACTGCGCTCGGGTGCACGCCGGGCACGAGCGGCGCCGTCGGGTACAGCAGCGTGGCGATGCGCGCGTAGGTGGCGTAGGGGTTCGCGCATACCAGCATCGCCGTGCGGCAGGCGGCGGCGTCCGCGCCGCTAAGCACCACCGCCGCGGCGTGCGTGGTGGACAATTGCGCCCGGTAGCGCGGGTTGGCGAGGAAGCTGAGCGCGGCTGCGTCGGCGCTGGCGGCGGCGAGTGTCGCTACCCGCTCGATGCGCGTGTCCGGGTCGCCGCGCAGCTCGCAGCCGAAGCGCACGGCAAGCTCCCCGAGTGACACCGGCACGCCGCGCACTCCCCCGCCGGCTGAGCGCTCAGTGCGGCTTCGCGGGTGCCGGCGGCGTCGGCGGCGTGCTTCCTGCCGGCTTGGCCGGCGCAGCGGCGCCGCCGCGCGCCTGCAGCGCGGCGAGGATGGCAGGGGTGATGTCGTCGGCCGAGGTGGCGTACAGCACCGCCTCGCCGCTCAGCACCACGTCGTAGTTCTGCGCCTTGGCGTAGGTGCGCACCTCCTCGAGCAGCGTGCGCTGCAGGCGCGACAGCTCCTCGTTGCGGCGCGCGGTGACGTCGTCCTGGAACTCGGTCTTGGAACGCTCGAAGTCGCGCGCGCCGTCGCGCAGCTCCTTCTCCGCGCGCTGGCGCTGATCCTCGGTCATGGTGGCGCCGTCCTTCTGCAGCTTCTCCTCCTTGGCCTTGAGTGCCTGCCCCTGCGCCTGCAGCGTGCGCTGGCGCGGGGCGAACTCCGTCTGCATGGCATCGGCCATGGCCTTGCCCTGCGGGGACTCGAGCAGCAGCCGCTGGGGATCGACGACACCGATCTTCGGCTCGGCCCAGGCCGGCAAAGCCGCCAGGGCTGCGGCTGCCGCGACCGACCACATTGCCATTTTCCTGCTGATCGAACGGTTCACTTGCAACTACCTACCCTCTATTTTGTCAATGCGTCCCGGCCCGGCACCGGACCTAATCCCCTAGTATCTCAGAACGCGTTGCCGACGGAGAACTGGAACACCTCGCGCTCATCGCCCCAGGTGGTGATGCCGTCGCCCGTCTTGGCGTTGAGCGGCACCCCCAGGCTGAAGCGGAAGAGGCCGAGCGGCGCCAGCCACTGCACCGCGACGCCCACCGAGCGTTTCAGGCCTTCGCACTTGAAACTGTAGCAGTCCGGGGTCACTTCGTCCGGTCCGTAGAACTTGATGCTCGTGCCGGTCTGATACACCCCACCCATGTCGAGGAAGGCGCTGACGCGCGCGGTCTGGGCGAATTTCGCCGGCATGGGGAAGATCAGCTCGTTCTGGCTGGTGATGCGCATGTTGCCCCCGTAGGGGTTGCCGAACTGGTCCTTCGGACCCAGCCGGCTCTCGCGGAAGCCGCGCACGTTGTCCGGGCCGCCGCCGTAGAACTGCCGGTACGGCGGAATCGCCGTGGTGCGCCCGAGCGGCGAGCCGTAGTCGAGGCCCTCGAGGAACGACAGCGTGAAGCCGTGCCACAGCGGCACGTACCTGACGAACTGAGCGTTGCCGATGTAGTACTTCACGTCGCTGGCGGGCGTAGTGATCGAGTAGGACAGGTTGATGCGCATGCCGTGATCGGCGAACAGCGTGCGGTTGCGGGTGTCCCAGTCCCAGCCGACGATCCCCTCGAGCGTGTGGAAATTGGTGCCGTAGAACACGTACTCGTTGTTGGTGGAGTCGTCGTGCGCCAGGCGGCTGTAGGGATGACCGTTGTCCTGCACCCACTGCTGCGCCTGCAGCGCGCTGGTGGCCGAGTTGGTGAGCAGCTGCGAGCTGTTGAACGCCGCGCCGAAGCGCACGTACATGAACTCGCTGATCGGGTACGCCCAGGTGGGTCCGAGGCTGAGGGTCTGCGACGAGAAGGTCGAGGAGGACGACACGAACTGCGTCACGTCGCTGTAGGTGATCGATTCGGTGCGCTGCAGGTTGTCGACGTTGGTATACGGGTTGGTGTGCTGGATGGTGTAGACCTTGCTGAAGGCCCCGCCGTTCAGGTTGACCGCGATGCGCTGACCGCTGCCGAGGAAGTCGGAATCCGCGAAGCTGCCGTTGAGCATGAACTTGTAGGTCTCCGAGTAGCCGATGCCTCCGGAGAGCTGCGACGCCGGCCCTTCCTCGATCTTGTAGTTCACGTCCACCAGGTCGGTCGAGCCGGCCACTGGAGTGGTCTCGAATTCCACGCTCTTCACGTACGGCAGACGCTGGATGCGCTGCTTGGAGCGCTCCAGCGAGGTGTTCGACAGCCAGCCGCCCTCGAGCTGGCGCATCTCGCGGCGCAGCACCTCGTCGTTGATGCGGTTGGTGCCCGAGAAGCTGATGTTGCGCACGTACACGCGGTTGCCCGGATCGACGAAGAAGGTGAGCGCCACGGTGTGGTTGGCGTTGTCCGCGGTCGGTACCGGGTCGACCTTGGCGAAGGCGTAGCCGTCGCGTCCCATGCGGTTCTGCATCAGCTCCTGCGAAGCGGTGATCAGTTTGCGGTTGAAGGTGTCGCCCGGGTGGATCGCCAGCAGCATCTGCAGCTCCGACTGCGGTACGACGAAGGTACCGGCGAGCTTTATCTGCGACACCTTGTAGACCTGGCCCTCTTCGATGTTGACGGTGATGAAGATGTCCTCTTTCTCGGGCGCGATCGCCACCTGGGTCGACTCGAGCTGGAAGTTCGCGTAACCGCGATCCATGTAGTAGTTGCGCACCTTCTCCAGGTCGCCCTGCAGCGATTCGCGCGAGTAGCGGTCGTCCTGCTTGTACCAGGAGAGCCAGTTGGGCGTTTTCAGCTCGAGCGTCTCGAGGATGTCCTTCTGCTTGAACTTCGTGTCACCGACGATGTTGATCTCGCGGATCTTGGCGCGCGAGCCTTCCTTGATGTCGATCTTGATCTTGACGCGATTGCCGGCCTCCTCCTCCACCTTCGATTCGATGCGCACCCCGTACTTGCCGCGCGCGAAGTACTGGTCGGTGAGATACTGCGTGACGTCCTCGAGCACCGAGCGGTCGAAAGTCTTGCCGGCCGCCAGTCCCACGCCGCGCAGCGACTTCTGCAGATCCTCGGTCTTGATGTCCTTGTTGCCGGTGATCTCGAAGCTCTCGATGGACGGGCGCTCGAGCACCACCACGATCAGCGTGTTGCCGTCGCGGCGCATCTGCACGTCGCGGAAGAAGCCCGTGACGTACAGCGCACGGATCGCCTCACGCACGCGCTGCGGCGTCAGGTGATCGCCGATGTTCACCGGCAGGTAGTTGTAGACGGTGCCTTCGGAGACGCGCTGCAGCCCTTCGATCTTGATGTCCCCGACGCTGAAGTCCGCCGTCGCGCTCGCCGGCGGCGGCACCACCAGCGGCCCAGTCTGCGGTGCCGCGGGCACCGGCCCGGCGGCGGGCCCAGCGGGCGCCGGGCCCTCGGGCGCGCCAGGCGTGCCGGCCGCGGGCGAAGGTTGCGTCGTGGTGGGCGTCGGACCGGCCGGTGCGGGTTGCGCCGTGGCGGGCGTCGGACCGGCCGGTGCGGGTTGCGCCGTGGCGGGCGTCGGACCGGCTGGTGCGGGCGCGGGTTGCGTCGTGGCGGGCGTCGGACCGGCTGGTGCAGGCGCGGGTTGCGTCGTGGCGGGCGTCGGACCGGCTGGTGCAGGCGCGGGTTGCGTCGCGGTGGGCGTCGGACCGGCCGGTGCGGGCGCGGGTTGCGCCGCGGCCGGTACGCCGTGCAGCGTCAACGCCAGCACGATGAGTGCCGCGCCACGCTTGCCTGCTGCGACCGCGGGCGTAGGTGCGCTGGCCCGAGCGAGACCGCCGGCTGCGCGCCTGTTCATGTTCTTACCACCCCTACCCCTTACGCCGCGGCGTTGCCGCGGCGTTCATCTCGTACGTTGCACTATTCGAGGACCGCAGAGCGCACCCCGGGGGACGCCCTCCAGGGCCCGCGGCTGCGGTGCGCGCGGCGGCTGTGACTCAACTGAACTGGCGCGCAATATCGTTGTATAGCGCGACACCCATCAGGACGATGAGCAAGGCGATACCCACCTGCTGGCCGAGCGCCTGCGTCCGCTCCGACAGCGGGCTGCCCTTCAGCCACTCCACTAGCTGGAACACAATCTGTCCGCCGTCGAGGATCGGGATCGGCAGCAGGTTGAGAAATCCCAGCGACAGAGAGATTAGCACCAGGAAGCTCAGGAATGCGGCCACGCCCGCCTCGGCCGAATCGCCGGCGAACTCGGCGATCGACAGCGGCCCGCTCAGATTCTTCAGCGACACGCGTCCGAGCACCATGCGCCAGAACAACCGCCCCTGCAGCAGTGTCATGCTCCAGGCTTCCCCGCCGGCGCGGCCGAGCGCCGCCGCCGCGCCGAGACTGGTATGCAGCAGCATGCCCGGCGGATAGGCGATCGCCGGCGGCCTGACGCGTATGCGGCCGATCGGGTGGCCATCGCTCTGCTCGCTCACCACCTGCACGGCGGCGCTGCGCGTAAGGCCGCCGCGCTCGTAAGCAATGTTGATGCGCGCCGCGGGCCGGGCGCTGATGTAGTCGACGATCTGCCGGAAGTCGCGCATCGGCACCCCGTCGATCGCCACGACGCGGTCGCCGCTGTGCAGGCCGGCGCGCGCCGCCGGCCCGTCGGGCATGACCTCGCCGAACACCGCCGGCACCGTGGGCGTCCAGAACTGAAACCCGAGCCCGCGGAACAGCTGGGTCGGCTCGGTGAGACGGCGTCGTTCGTCGGCGTCGGGCACGTACAGGCGCGCCTCGCGGCTGCCGCCGTCGGTGCCGCGGACCGCGAGGTCCGCCTCACCGCGTGCGCTCATGGCATCGAGCAGGCCGAAGACCACCTCGCGCTGCCCGCTCACCGCGCTACCGTTGATCGCGCGGATCTCGTCTCCTGACTTCAGTCCCGCGCGCGCGGCGATCGAGCCGGCGGTCACATCCCCGACCGTCGGCCGCACCTCGGTCACGCCATTCACCCACAGCATGCCCCACAGGACCAGCACGGCGAACAGGATGTTGAAGCCGGGACCGGCGAGCAGCACCACGATGCGCTGCCACGGCGGTCGGTGCGTGAAGGAACGCGGCAGGTCGGCCGGGTCCACCGGACCTTCGCGCTCGTCGAGCAACTTCACGTAGCCGCCGAGCGGAATGGCGGCCAGCACGTACTCGACGCGGTCGGCGCCGGCCACACGCGTCAGCAGCGGCCTGCCGAACCCGACCGAAAAACGCAGCACCTTGAACCCCAGGCGCCGCGCGACCCAGAAATGCCCGAATTCATGGACCGTGACCAGCAGGCCAACGGCCACCACGAACCACAGCAGGTACCAGACGAGACTCATGCGTGAGCACCTCTTACCGCTGCACTTCTTGTCATGCCGACGATTTGCTCACGTGCGTGCACCCTGCTTTCGGCGTCAGCCGCCAGAACGTCCTCCAGCCCGCCGATCGCCCCCCCGGTGCCGCGCTCCACTACGGCTTCAATGACCGCCGCGATGCCGGGAAAGTTCAATCGGCGCTCGAGGAAGGCCTCGACTGCCACCTCGTTGGCGGCATTCAGCACGACCGGGTGCAGGCCGCCGGCGCGCACCGCGGCCTGGGCCAGCGCGAGACAGCGGAACTTATCGGTGTCGGGAGCGCGAAAGTCGAGCCGGCCGACCTTGAGCAGGTCAAGCGATTCTACACCGGAGTCGATTCTCTCGGGCCACGCGAGCGCATGGGCGATGGGCGTGCGCATATCGGGGGCGCCGAGCTGGGCGAGCACGGAACCGTCGGCGTACTGCACCAGCGAGTGCACGATGCTCTGGGGATGCACCACGATCTGCACCTGCGCCGGGGTGAGCCCGAACAGCAGGCAGGCCTCGATCAGCTCGAGCCCCTTGTTCATCAGGGTGGCCGAGTCGACCGAGATCTTGCGTCCCATGACCCAGTTGGGATGGGCGCAGGCAGCCTCGGGCGTCACGGCCGCCAGCGCCTCCGCCGGCGTATCGCGGAACGGTCCGCCGGAAGCGGTCAGCGTCACGCGCGTCACGCCCGGGGGCGCAACACCGGCTCGCACCCCCGGCGGCAGGCACTGGAAGATGGCGTTGTGCTCGCTGTCGATCGGCAGCAGCGTCGCACCCGAAGCATTCACTTCGGCAAGCAGCAGCGAGCCGGCCATCACCAGCGACTCCTTGTTGGCGAGCAGCAGCCGCTTGCCGGCGCGCGCCGCCGCGAGCGTCGAGCGCAGCCCGGCCGCGCCGACGATCGCCGCCATCACGCACTCGGCTTGCGGCAGCACCGCCAGCTCCTCGAGCGCGGCGGCACCGGCGAGCAGCTGCGTGCCCGCGGGTGCCCCGCCGAGCAGCTCCTTAAGCTCGCCGAGCGCGCGCGCATCGGCCAGCGCGGCGTACTGCGGACGCCAGGTGCGGATCTGCCGGGCGAGCTTGCCGGCATTGTTGTTGGCCGCGATCGCTACGAGGCGAAAGCGCTGCGGATGGCGCGCGATCACATCGAGCGTGCTCTCGCCCACCGATCCGGTCGAACCGAGCACCACCACTCCGATCATGCGATGACTCCCAGCAAAGCGAGGCCGAGCATCAGCACCGGCGCAGCGCCGGTCAGACTGTCGATCCGGTCCATGACCCCGCCGTGCCCGGGAAATATGCTGCCGCTATCCTTGATCCCAGCAAAGCGCTTCAGCAAACTCTCGGTGAGATCGCCGACGATGGAGAAGCCGACCGCGGCGAGACACAGCGGCACGAAGGCCGCGAGCGGCACCTCGAACCAGGCGCTGCCCGCGAGCGCCACCAGCGCGCTGGCGGCGAGACCTCCCAGCGCCCCTTCCCAGGTCTTGCCCGGCGAGACCAGCGGCGCGAGCGGCACGCGCCCGAAGCGGCGGCCGCAGAAGAATGCGCCAATGTCGGCGACCCACACCAGCACCAGCGTGAACACCACCCATTGCGCGCCGTGCGGCAGCGCAAGCGCGAGGCGCACCAGCGCCAGCCACGCCGGCACGAGCGCCAGTACACCCGCCACGCCTGCCGACCACGGCGCGACGCGGCGCGGCGCGAGCGTCACCCACAGCAACGCGATCACCCACCACACGACCGCCGCGACGAGCACCAGGTCGCGCCGCTCCGCGTCGGCGCACAGGCGCCACGCGCCCAGCAGCAGCACGCCGATCAGCACCACGTAAGCGAAGCGCAGCGCCGGGGAGGTGAGCAGCAGGAACGCCGACCATTCCCAGGCCCCGGCGAGCGCCATGGCGGTCATGGCCGCGACCGTCACCCACCCGGGCAGCCACAGCAGGATGGCGAGCGCCGCGGCGGCCAGCACGCCGGCGGTGAGGACTCGCTTGCGCAGGGGTTCCGGCACGATGCCTTCTAAGCCTTCGCCGCCGCGCGCTGTGCGCCCGTTCGCCCGAAGCGCCGCTCGCGACCGGCGAAGAACGCGAGCGCCTCGTCCAGGTCGCTGGCGGTGAAGTCCGGCCACAGGCAGGCGGCGAAATGCAGCTCCGCGTACGCCAGGTCCCACAGCAGGAAGTTGCTCAGGCGCTGCTCGCCGCCGGTGCGGATCAGCAGCTCGACCGGCGGCAGACCTGCGAGCGCCAGCCCGGCCGCGAAGCGCTCCTCGCCGAGGTCCTGCGGCCGCAGCGCGCCGCTGGCTGCTTCGCGGGCGAGCTGCTGCGCGGCCTGCACGATGTCCCAACGGCCGCCGTAGCTCAGCGCCACCTGCAGCTTCAGCCCGCCGTTGGCCGCGGTATGCTCCTCGGCGGCCGCGATGCGCGCCTGCAACCGCACCGCGAGACTGCGGCGCTCGCCGATCACGCGCACCCGCACCGCCTTGCGGTGCAGCTCGGCAATCTCGCGGTCGAGCGCCTCGAGGAACAGGCTCATGAGGCTGCCCACCTCCTCGGCCGGACGCCGCCAGTTCTCGCTCGAGAAGGCGAACAGCGTGAGCGCTTCGATGCCGCGCCGCGAGCACTCCTCGATGATCAGGCGCACGGACTTCAAGCCCGCCTTGTGACCGGCAGTGCGCGTCTGACCGCGCGCGGCCGCCCAGCGGCCGTTGCCGTCCATGATCACCGCGACGTGGCGCGGCAGGTGCGTGACGGCGGCGGCCTTCACACCTGCATGACCTCTTTCTCTTTGGCCGCGAGCAGCGCCTCGATGTCGGCGACGTGCTTGTCGGTGAGCTTCTGCACCTCGGTCTCGGCGCGCCGCTCATCGTCCTGCGAGACGAGCTTCTCCTTCAGCAGCTCCTTGATGTCGTTCATCACGTCGCGGCGCACGTTGCGCACCGCCACGCGGGCATTCTCGGCGTCGTGGCGCAGCACCTTGGTGATCTCGCGGCGGCGCTCCTCGGTGAGCGGCGGCATGGGAATGCGGATCACGGTGCCGGCGGTCATCGGCGTCAGCCCCAGGTCGGACTTGAAGATCGCCTTCTCGATGGCCTGCACGACGCTCTTCTCCCACGGCGAGATGACCAGCGTGCGCCCCTCCTCCACTGCGATGCTCGCGACCTGCTGCAGCGGCACCTCGCTGCCGTAGTAGTCGACCTTGAGGTGCTCGATGAGGCTCGTGTGGGCGCGGCCGGTGCGCAGCTTCTTCAGATCCGCCTGGAAGGTCTGCACGCACTTGCTCATGCGCACCGCCGCATCTTTCTTGAGGTCTTCGAGCATGATGTCCTCCTCTCGTCGCAGGCGTTGCGGTGCGCTCACTCGAAGGTGACCACCGTGCCCACGTCCTCGCCGCGCACGATGCGCGTCAGATCGCCGGGATTGTTGAGATTGAACACCCGCAAAGGCAAGCGGTTGTCGCGGCACATGACGATGGCGGTGGCGTCCATGACGTTGAGGCGGTCGTTGAGCACCTTGTCGAACGTCAGGCGCGGGTAGCGCACCGCGGCGGGGTTGCGCAGCGGATCGTCCGAATACACCCCGTTCACCCTGGTCGCTTTCAGCAGCACGTCGGCGCTGATCTCGATGGCGCGCAGCGCCGCGGCCGTATCGGTGGTGAAGAACGGGTTGCCGGTGCCGGCGGCGAAGATCGCCACCCGGCCCTTCTCCAGGTGCCGCACGGCACGGCGCCGGATGTAGTCCTCGCACACCTCGTTGATGCGGATCGCGGACATGACGCGCGCGTGCATCCCCAAGCTCTCGAGCGCATCCTGCATGGCGAGTGCGTTCATGACGGTGGCGAGCATGCCCATGTGGTCGGCCGCCACGCGATCCATGCCGGCGCGCGCCAGCCCGGCGCCGCGGAAGATGTTGCCGCCGCCGATCACGACCGCGACCTGCACCGGCATCTCGACGATTTCCTGCAGCTCCCCGCCGATGCGCTTGATCACGGCAGGATCGATGCCGTAGTCGCCGCCACCCATCAGGGCTTCGCCGGAGAGCTTCACCAGGATCCGGGAATAGGCGGGCTTGCCTTGCGTCATGGGTTCCCCTCCAGACGTATGGAAAAAACCCCGCACGCGGCGGGGTTGAGTCCCTTATTCAGTGCACGCGCCCTTTAGTGCCTGACCGCCGGGCCCGCGCCCTTTACCTGGGCCATCACCTCGGCGACGAAGTCGTCCTGTTTCTTCTCGATGCCGGCACCGACCTCGAAGCGCTCGAACGCCACGACCTCGGCGTGCTCACCCTTCAGCAGCTTCTCGACGCTCGTGTCAGGGTCCTTGACGAACGGCTGGCCGGTGAGGGTGATCTCGCCGAGCGCCTTGCGCAATCGGCCCTCGACCATGCGCGCGACGATCTCGGCGGGCTTGCCCTCGCCCTGCGCCTGCTCGGTGAGGATGGCACGCTCGCGGGCAATAACCTCGGGCGGCACCTGCGCTGCGCTCAGGTAGCGCGGGTTGCTGGCGGCGACGTGCATCGCGAGGTCGTGCGCCAGGCTCGCCGCGCCGCCCCTGACAGCCACCAACGCGCCGATGCGCGTGCCGTGCACATAGGCGCCCAGATGCTCCGGCGAGCTGAGCACCGCGAGGCGGCGCACGCTGATGTTCTCGCCGATCTTGGCGATGAGCGCGCGGCGGCGCTCCTCGACCGTCTCCCCGGACGGCAGCCGCGCCGTGCCGAGGTCCGCCACCTTGGTCACTCCGGCCTCCAGGGCGCACTGCGCCACCGCATGGGCGAAGGCGCGGAAGTCCTGCTCACGCGCGACGAAGTCGGTCTCGCAGTTGATTTCCACCATGGCGGCGGTGCGCGCGTCGGCAGAGCGCGACACGACCACGACGCCCTCGGCCGCCACGCGCGTCGCCTTCTTGTCGGCCTTCGCCAGTCCCTGGCGGCGCATGAGCTCGGCGGCGGCGTCGAGGTCGCCCTTGGTCTCCACCAGCGCCTTCTTGCACTCCATCATGCCCGCGCCGGTGCGCTCGCGAAGCTGCCTGACCGCATCTGCTGTGATGTTCATGACCCGTCCTTGAGTCTTTACTCGGCCGACGGAGCGTTACCGGCTCCGCGGACCTTGCGCCGCGCCGGAGCGCCGCTCGGGCGACGCACGGTCTCCGGCGCCGGCAGCGTGCCGGCGGCCGCCACCGGCTCGACGGCCTCCTCGGCCTCCAGGTCCTCGTCCTCCGCCCCGACCTCCGCGGGGACCCCCGCCGGGGGCTTGACCGCGGGGAGCTTGCGCCGGGCCGGGGCTTTCTTGCGCACCGCGGGCTGCGGGCGCCGCGCACCGCGCGCCGCCTTCTTGCGCGGATTACCGGCCTCGTCGAGCTCGACGAACTCGTCCTCGCCGACCGCGACCTGTGGCACCGACTCCTTGCCCTCGAGAACCGCATCGGCGATGCCGGTGGCGTACAGCTGGATGGCGCGCATGGCGTCGTCGTTGCCGGGGATCACGTAGTCGATGCCGTCCGGGGAGCAGTTGGTGTCGACGATCGCCGCCACCGGGATACCGAGCTTCTTCGCCTCGTGGATCGCGATGTTCTCGTGCCCCACGTCGACCACGAACAGCGCATCGGGCAGGCCGTCCATGTGCTTGATGCCGCCCAGGCTCCTTTCGAGCTTGTCCATCTCGCGCCGCAGCTGGGTCGCCTCTTTCTTACCGCGCTTTTCCAGGCCACCCGAGGCGGCCAGCTCGCTGAGCTCGGCGAGGCGCTTGATCGACTGGCGGATCGTCTTGAAGTTCGTGAGCATGCCGCCCAGCCAGCGCTGGTTCACGAACGGCTGTCCGCTGCGCTCGGCCTCCTTCTGGATGGACTCGCGCGCGGAGCGCTTGGTGCCGACGAACAGCACCGTGCCGCCGTCGGCAATGACGCCCTTGATGAAGTGCGCCGCCTCTGCGTACATCGGCTGCGTCTTCTCGAGATTGATGATGTGGATCTTGTTGCGCTCACCGAAGATGAAAGGGGCCATCTTCGGGTTCCAGAAGCGGGTCTGATGTCCGAAGTGGACACCCGCCTCCAGCATCTGTCGCATGGACACGCCGGCCATGAAAGACTCCTGTACGGGTTAAGCCTCCGCGCATCCCCGTGACCATCCGAAGCCTTACAGCCTGCCGTCAGGCCGCGAGCCGCAGACACCCAGTCGCCGGGTTTAACGATGCGCGTGTGGGTTTCGTTGCCAAAAAAGGCCGCGCTTTATACCATGAAGGCCTCGTCGGAACAATGTCTTACGCGCACACCGGGCGCCCCTTGCCGCCGCGCGGCGCCGGCCCCATTTCGCACCCTATGCACGTCACCATCAAGACCCCGGAAGAGCAGGAGAAAATGCGCATCGCCGGGCGCCTCGCCGCCGAGGTGCTCGACATGATCGGCCCGCACGTCGTGCCGGGGGTCACCACCGAGGAGCTCGACCGCATCTGCCACGATCACATCGTGAACGTGCAGCGCTCGGTGCCGGCCAACCTCAACTACCGCGGCTTCCCCAAGACCATCTGCACCTCGGTCAACCATGTGGTGTGTCACGGCATCCCGAACGACAGGCGGCTGAAGGCCGGCGACATCGTGAACATCGACGTCACCGTGATCCGCGACGGCTTCCACGGCGACACCAGCCGCATGTACTTCGCCGGCAAGGCGCCGCCGCACGCGCAGCGCCTCGCCGAGACCTGCCTGGCCGCGATGTGGCGCGGCATCGGGACGGTGCGCCCCGGAGCGCACCTCGGGGATATCGGTCACGCCATCCAGAGCTTCGTCGAGGAGAACGACTACTCGGTGGTGCGCGAGTATTGCGGCCACGGCATCGGCCGGGTGTACCACGAGGATCCGCAGGTGCTGCACTACGGCGAGCCGGGCACCGGGCTCGAGCTCAAACCCGGCATGACCTTCACCATCGAGCCGATGGTGAACGCCGGCAAGCGCCACGTGCGGCTGCTGCCGGACGGCTGGACGGTGATCACCAAGGACCATTCGCTGTCCGCGCAGTGGGAGCACACCGTGCTGGTCACCGCGGACGGCGTCGATGTGCTCACCCTCGGCGCCAACGGCGCGCGCCACTGAACGGCGCCGCGATGGGAGGCGCGGAGTCACAGCTGCCCGAAACCGCGTCGCTGGCAGCGCGCCTGTCGGGGCAGCTGGCGGCCGATGGCGCGCCAGCCGCGTGGCGCGAGCTGCTGCGCCAGGCGCATGAGGAGCTCAAGCGCCGCTTCCTCGCCGAGGATCCGGTCGAGCAGCTGGTACATGAGCGCGCCGCGCTGGTCGATGCGGTGCTGCGCGCGGCTTGGCGCAATCACTGTGCGGCGCATGGCGACTGGGCACTGGTCGCCGTCGGCGGCTACGGCCGCGGCGAGCTGCACCCGGCCTCCGACATCGACATCCTGCTGCTGGTGCCGGGCGCGCCGGACACGCGCGGCGGCGCCGCGATCGAGGCGCTGGTCACCTTCCTGTGGGACATCGGCCTGGAGGTGGGCCACAGCGTGCGCACCGTGGCGGAATGCCGCGAGGAGTGTGTCGGCGACGTCAGCGTCATGACGACGCTGCTGGAAGCGCGCCTGCTCGCCGGCAACGCCGAGCTGCTCGGGGTGATGCGCAGCGCGCTCGCGCCGGCGAACCTCTGGCCGGTGAAGCAGTTCTTCGAGGCCAAGGTACGCGAGCAGACCGAGCGCCACCTCAAGGCGAACGACACCGCCTACAACCTCGAGCCCAACGTCAAGACGGGGCCTGGCGGGCTGCGCGACATCCACACCATCGCCTGGGTCGCCAAGCGCCACTTCGACGCCGACTCGCTCGACGGGCTCGCCACGCACGGCTTCGTGACGCCGGGGGAGCTGCGCCGGCTGCGCCAGGCGCAGGCCTTCCTGTGGAAGGCGCGCTTCGGGCTGCACGTGCTCACCGGGCGGCACGAGGATCGCCTGCTGTTCGACCACCAGATCCGCCTGGCGCAGATCTTCGGCTACGAGGACGCCTCCTACACGCTCGCGGTTGAGCAGTTCATGCAGCGCTACTACCGCACGGTGATGGACGTCAGCCTGCTCAACGAGCTGCTGCTGCAGCTGTTCCGCGAGGCGATCCTCACCGAGAGCGAGCCGCCGCGCCCGCTCAACGCGCGCTTCCAGGTGCGCAACGGCTCGCTCGAGACGGTGAGCGAGGAAGTGTTCGCGCGCACCCCGTCGGCGCTGCTCGAGCTGTTCGCGCTGCTGCAGCAGCACCCGGAAATTCGCGGCGTGCGCGCCTCGACCATGCGCGCGGTGGCGAAGCACCTGTGGCTGATCGACGAGGAGTTCCGCCAGAACCCGCGCCATCACCGGCTGTTCCTCGAGCTGCTGCGCTCGCCGGTCGGCGTGACGCACGAGCTGCGCCGCATGAACACCTACGGCGTGCTCGGCCGCTACATCCCCGCCTTCGGCCGCATCGTCGGACGCATGCAGTACGATCTGTTCCACGCCTATACCGTGGATGCGCACACGCTGTTCGTGGTGAGCAATCTGCGCCGCTTCGCCATCCCGCGCTACGACCACGAGCTGCCGGAGGCCTCGCGCGTCATGCAGTCGCTGCCGCGCAGCGAGGTCGCCTATCTCGCGGCGCTGTTCCACGACATCGCCAAGGGGCGCGGCGGCGATCACTCCGAGCTCGGCGCGGTGGACGCCGAAGCCTTCTGCCTCGAGCAGGGACTGTCGCCGTACGATGCGCGACTGGTGGCATGGCTGGTGCGCCACCACCTCGAGCTGTCGATCACCTCGCAGAAGCAGGACATCGGCGACCCGCAGGTGATCAACGCCTTCGCGCGCAAGGTGGGCGACGAGGCGCACCTCGACTACCTGTACGTGCTCACCTGCGCCGACGTGCGCGCCACCAACCCGAAGCTGTGGAACTCCTGGAAAGCCTCGCTGTTCCGCGATTTCTACCAGCGCGTCAAGCGCGCGCTGCGCCGCGGGCTCGAAAGCCCGATCGACCCGGAGCACCTGGTGCGCGAGACGCAGGATGCCGCGCGGCGCCTGCTGCTCGAGCACCAGGTGAGCGAGGCGAGCATCCTCGGAGTATGGACGCGCTTCAGCGCCGGCTATTTCCTGCAGCACTCGCCCGAGGAGGTCGCCTGGCACACGCAGCTGCTGGCCGAGCGCGAAGCCGGTTCCGACGAACCGCTGGTGGCGCTCGATCCGCACAGCGTGCGCGGCACCACGGCGGTGCTGATCTTTACGCGTCCGCGGCGCCATGGCTTCGCCCGCACCACCGCGGCGCTCGATCAGCTCGGACTCAACATCGTCGACGCACGCATCACGCCGAGCGGCGACGGCTTCAGCCTCGACCTGTACCACCTGCTCGAGGACACCGGTGCGCCCATCGACGACCGCGACCGTCTCAACGAGATCGAGCAGGCGCTGTGGCGCTCGCTGCAGGGGCCGGCGGATGCGCCATTCGCCGTGTCGCGGCGCGCGCCGCGCCAGGCGCGCATGTTCCACACCGCCACCCTGATCAGCGTGAGCGCCGACGAGCGCAACCACCGCTCGGTGCTCGAGCTCACCGCCGGCGATCGTCCCGGGCTGCTGTGCGAGGTCGGCCAGGTGCTGATGCAGGAGCGCATCGAGCTGCACGCCGCCAAGATCATGACGGTGGGCGAGCGCGCCGAGGACACCTTCTACGTCACCGACTTCGAGAATCGCCCCTTGAGCGGCGCGGCCGCCGAACAGCTCAAGGAGCGCCTGGTGCAGGTGCTCGATCAGCGCGAGGCGGCGCTGCGCGCGCCGGCCGCCGCCGGCGTGGCGGGCGCATGAGCGTTGGCAGGCGCGTGAGCGCGGCGGGCGCATGAGCGTGGCGGACGCCGCCGGCACCGCGCAGCTCAAGGACATCATCGATGCCGCCTTCGAGCGGCGGGCGGAACTGTCGCCGCACAACCTGCCGTCCGAGCTCGATGCCGCGCTCGAGGCGAGTCTCGCGCTGCTCGATGCCGGTGCGGTGCGTGTCGCCGAGCCGCGCGGCGGCGCCTGGGTGGTCAACGAGTGGCTGAAGAAGGCGGTGCTGCTGTCGTTCCGGGTGCGCGACAACCGCCTGATCGATGCCGGCTTCACGCGCTTCTACGACAAGGTGCCGCTGAAATACACCGCGGCCACCGAGAGTGAGCTGCGCGCCGGCGGTGCGCGCATCGTGCCGCACGCGCTGGTGCGCCGCGGCGCCTACGTCGCGCCCGATGTGGTGCTGATGCCCAGCTACGTCAACATCGGCGCCTGGATCGGGCCGGGCACCATGGTCGACACCTGGGCGACGGTGGGCTCGTGCGCACAGATCGGCCGCAACGTGCACCTGTCGGGCGGGGTCGGTATCGGCGGGGTGCTCGAGCCGCTGCAGGCCGCGCCGACCATCATCGAGGACGACTGCTTCATCGGGGCGCGCTCGGAGATCGTCGAGGGAGTCATCGTGGAGGCCGGCTCGGTGATCTCGATGGGCGTATTCATCGGGCAGAGCACGCGCATCTACGATCGCGCCAGCGGCGTGATCCTCACGGGCAGGGTTCCGGCGGGCTCGGTAGTGGTGCCGGGGAGCCTGCCGGCGCAGGATGGCCGTTACAGCCTCGCCTGCGCCGTGATCGTCAAGCGGGTCGACGCGCAGACGCGCGCCAAGACCTCGATCAACGAGCTGCTGCGCAGCGTCGATTCCACATAACCTCCCCGCAACAGCCGCCGAGGCGCCGCCGGCGCGCAGCGCAGCCGGCCGCTCGCCCTCAGGGTGGCGGCGGCTGTGCACTGCTACCGGTGTGTAACCCGGGTGCGACTGACCGTATAACCGCCGGCCCCTAACAATCGTCGCCGCTGACCGCCGTGACGACAGCCACATCCAGGAGCCGCGGATATCACATGGTTACAACTTTGAGTGGCCGAGACCTACGGCTCGCGTGCTGCGTACTGGCCTTGCTCAGCGCCGGGACCGCTGCGGCCCCGGCACTCGCGCAGCAGAAGACCGGCCCGGGCATCAGCGGCGACGACAGCCTGACATGGCACGGCATCACGCTGTATGGCGTCCTGGACGTGGGTGTTCAATACGACACGCACAGTGCGCCGTTCAGCCCCTATCGTCCGGCCGCGAGCGGCAACATCGTGCGGCAGAACAGCGCAGGGTCGGCGCTCGGGCTGACGCCCAGCAACATGGGCCAGACGCGCGTCGGACTGCAGGGCATCGAGCCCCTGGTCGGGGATTGGGCGGCGGTGTTCCAGGCGGAGACCTTCTTCAATCCGCAGTCCGGCGAAATCGCGGATTCGCTGAAGTCGCTGACCGTGAACAACGGTCGCAGTCTCGCCACGCAAAGCGTCGGTGTCGACGGCGGCTCGGCGGGCCAGGCCTTCCAGACCGCCTTCGTCGGCCTGCAATCGGCGCGCTTCGGTGCCCTCACCTTCGGTCGGCAGGTGACGCTGCTCTCGGAAGGCACCATCCTCTACGACCCCAACTACCATGCCTCGGCCTTCGGCCTGCTCGGCGCGTCCAACACCTATTCCGGCGGCGGCAGCAGCGAAGATGACCGGCTCGATTCGACGGCGAAGTATCTGGTGAGCTTCAACGACCTGGTGCACCTCGGTGCGCTGTACAAGTTCAACGGCTCCAGTGGCTCGGCCAACACCGCCGTCCAGGCGGACATCGGCGCCAGCTTCGCGGGCGCATCCCTCGATGCCTATTACTCCAAGGTCAACAGCGCCATCACGGCCAGCTCCCTGACTGCCCCCCAGGTCGCAGCGCTGCCGCCCGGCTATGCGGTCTCGAATTCTCTGGCAGCGACCATCTCGGACAATACCGCCTATGCCCTCATGGGGTTGTACAAGCTCGACCCGTTCAAATTCTTTGCCGGCTACGAGTACCTCCAGTACACCAATCCGGCGACGCCGTTGAGCGCCGGTTTCAGCGACATCGGCGGTTACGTGCTGGCGGTGGTCAACAACAAGGCCTACGACAATGAGAAGATCGTGCAGGTCTACTGGAGCGGTGTGCGCTACAGCGTCACTCCCAACCTCGATCTGACCGCGGCCTACTACGGCTATCACCAGGGTGCGTACGGCAGCGGCAAGGACGTGGGCTGCTCGACTTCCGCGCACAGCGTTTGCAGCGGCGGCCTCGACGCGTTTTCCTTCGACGCCGACTACCGGTTCAACCAGCACTTCGACGCTTACCTGGGCGCGATGTACAGCGAGGTGCACGACGGCGTGGCCAACGGCTACCTCAACACGAACAACATCAATCCCACCATTGGCGTGCGCTACAAGTTTTGACGCCTCACGGGTCGTGCGCGGTGCGACGCCCGCAGCAACGCGCCGGCGCGCAGCGGCGGCGCTCAACTCCCGCGCCTCACCTGAGGGGATCGCTGCGGCTCAGCGTCCGCTGAAACATCGCGATGATCGCCGGCTCCGGGCGGTGGATCGGCGGTAGCGACTGGTAGTTCTCCCAGCCGCCGCCCAGGCTGCGGAACAGCTCGACGAATCCTTCCGCGGCGGCCACCTGCGTGGCCGCGTACTGCTCCTGGATGTCGTATTCCTGGCGCTCGGCGTCCACCACGTTCAGGAAGTCGGTCAGTCCGCGCTCGTAGCGCTCATTGGCGAGCGTCACCGCGCGCTGGCTGGCCAGCAGCGCCGTGCCGAGCTTCTCGAGGCTCGCCTGCTGCGCGCTGTACAAGCCGAGGTTGGTGTCCACCTCGCGCACCGCGCCCTGGATAGTCTGCTTGTAGATCACCAGCAGCGCGCGCGTCTGCAGGTCGGCGATCTCCACCTGGGCATCGAGCGCGCCGAAGTCGAGCAGCGGCCACTGCGCCGTGGGACCGGCCGACCAGATGTGCTGACCGAGCACCGGCAGTGACCCCTGTGACTGGCGCTGAAAGCCCACCGCCCCGGTGACCGCGAGCGCCGGGAAGAGGTTCGCGGTGGCGACGCCGATGCGTGCGGTCGCCCCGGCGAGCTCGCGCTCGGCCTCACGCACGTCCGGGCGGCGGCGCAGCAGGTCGAGCGGCAGGCCCGCGGCCACCGTCCCGGGCACGGCCGGCACCATCGCGGTGGCGGAAAGCTCTGCGACCAGCTCCTCCGGATACAGCCCGAGGAGCGTCGCGATAGTGTACTCGGCGGCGCGCACCTGCGCCTCGACGGGTGCCTGCTGAGCCTCGAGCGTCGCCAGCTCGCGCGTCGCCAGCGTCACGTCCAGCTCGTTGGTGATACCGCGCTCGTAGCGCAGGTTCACGATGCGCAGCGATTCGCGCAGTACGGCGACCGCCTGGTTCAGCACCGAGGCGCGCACCTGCAGTCCGCGCAGGTCGACGTAGGCACGCGCCACGTCGGCGATGACCGTCAGCAGCACCACGTTGCGCGCCGCGATCGTCGCCTGGGTGTCGTAGCGCGCCGCTTCGATCTCGCGCCGGTACTTGCCGAAGATATCGAGCTCCCACACCGCATCGAAGCCGCCGACCTCATTGATGTGCTTCAGCCCCTGGTCGTTGTCGGCAGACACCAGGGTCGATGAGGCGCGGCCGCGCGCCAGATCAGTGCCGGTACCGTGCCCCGCTCCGGCGCTGGCTTCAGCGACCGGCAGTACCGTGCCGATGACCGCTGCCTCGAAGGTGCGCGCCGCCTGCAGCCGCTCGAGGGCGACGTTGAGGTCGGGATTACCGACGACGGCGCGCGCCACCAGCGAATCGAGCTCGAGGTCCCCGAGCGCGTGCCACCATGCGGCCATGTCGACCGGTGTGGGGGGACTGGCGGAGTTGGCCGGTGTTGCCGGGCCGCTCATGGCGGCGACGCTTCCCATGGTCACGGCGGCGTCGTAGTGATCCGGCGTCGGCGTGCGCGGCGTGTGATAGTTCGGGCCCACCGCGCAGGCGGCGACGCCCGCGGCAGCCAGCAACATCAGTCCTGTGCGCACCGAGCTCACGGCAGCGCTCGCTATTGCCGGCCCGCCGCTATGGGCTTCGCCGCCACCGACTCGCTCGGCTGCGCCCGGACCCGCTCACCATCGACGATCTGGCTGCTGACGTTGAGCGCCAGGAGGTCCCCGGGCGAGACACCCGAGGCAAGCTCGACGATACTGCCGTCGTCGCGCCCGATGGTCACGGCGCGGAAGCTGATGCGGCCGGCAGCGTCGACGCGCGCCACCTGCGGACCACTCGCGCGCCACAGCAGCGCCGCGGCCGGCACCTGCACCAGTCCGCGCGGCGGCAGCCCGAAAGCCACACTGACATACATCCCCGGGACGAAGGCGTCCCTGGGGTTGGGAATATCCACCTCGACGCGCAGCGTGCGCGCCTGCGGATTGATGGCTTGCGAGGTGCGCGTGACCTTGCCGTTGTATTGGCGCGGCACACCGCCGTTGGTCTGCACCTGCACCGGCGCGCTGTTGCTGGTCAGGTCCTCGGCCGCGCTCTGCGGCGCATCGACAAAGATGCGGATCGGATCGTTCTGCGTCATCACGTACAGTGGGGTGGTCGCCGAGGTACTGCCGGCAGTAACCAGGTTGCCGATGTCTATGTCGCGCACGCTGATCACCCCGTCGTACGGGGCGGTGACTTTCTTGAATTCGGCGAGCGCGGCGTACTGATTGACGCGCGCCTGCGCCAGTGCGACGTCCGCTTCGGCCGACTTCAGCCGCGCCAGCCCACTGTCGTAGTCGGCGCGCTTTTCCTCGCGCTCCTGCTCCGAAACCACGCCCTTGGGTGAGTCGCGCCAGCGCTCGTAGGTGGTGAGGCTGAACGCGGCTTCGGCCTTGCGCACCAGCACCTGTGCCTGGTCGGCCTGCAACTGCGCACGCGCCGCCGCCAGCTGCGCGTCGAGGTCGGGCGTCTCGATGACCGCGAGCACCTGGCCGGCGTGTACGTGATCGCCGATATCGTTGTACCAGTTGCCGACGTAACCGTTGACGCGCGCGTAGATGGTGCTGGCGTGCCAGGCGGCGGTGTAGCCAGGCAGCACCAGGCGCTGCATCGCGCCCACCCGCTGTGCGCTCACCACCTCGACCAGCGGCGGCGCGCCGGCCGCCGCCGCGGTATCGCGTGCGACGGCGCGCGCCTTGATGTAGCGGTCGATCGACACCAGCACGAAGGCGACGCCCAGCACGATCGCGGCGATGATCGCGCCGCGCTTCAGGCGTGCGCCGGTGTCCGCCTCGAAGCGCTGCGAGTGCGGCGCGTGGGCTTCGGTCGTGGCCGCATCCTTGGCGAAATCGGTGGGACGGCTGTCAGGTCCCTGCGGGACCGGGGGCTCTGTGTGGTCGTTCATGGCGAACTGTGGTCCATTCAGGCGCTCGCGGCGGCCGCAGGCTGCGCTGCGCGCCGCAGCAGCCGGTACATGGTCGGGACGAACACCAGCGTCGCCAAGGTAGCGAACAGCAGTCCGCCGATCACGGCGCGCGCCAGCGGGGCGTTCTGCTCACCCCCCTCGCCGACGCCGATAGCCATCGGCACCATGCCGAGGATCATCGCCCCGGCGGTCATCAGCACCGGACGCAGGCGGGTGAAGCCGGCGGTCGCGGCGGCGAGCAGCGGGCTGTCGCCCGCCTGCATGCGCTGGTTGGCGAAGCTCACCACCAGGATGCTGTTGGCGGTGGTCAGCCCGATCGCCATGAGCGTGCCCATCAGCGCCGGCACGCTCAGGTGCGTCTGCGTGAGGAACAGCATCCACATGACGCCGCTCAGGGTGAACGGTACCGCCATCAGCACGATGAGCGGATCGATCCAGCTCTGGAAGTTGATCACCAGGAACAGGTAGACCAGCACCACCGCGAGCGCGATGCCGGTGAACAGCCCGGTGTAGCTCTCACGCATGGTCTGCACCTGGCCGCTGAGCGTGACGTGCATCGCCTTGGCGGCGGGGGGCTGATTGGCCGCGATCACGCGGTCGATACCCTGCGAGGTCGAGTACAGGTCGCGCCCCTGCACGTTGGCCTGCACGTCGAACACCGGCCGGATGTTCAGCTGCGAGGTCACCAGCGGCACCCGTTCACGCCCGAGCGCCGAGAGGTTCATCAGCAGCTGCGACTGGTCGCTGCCCACGGAGCTGCTCACCGGCATGATCTTCAGGTCCTGGGAGCTCGAGATGTCGTAGGGCGGCTGCTGCACCACCAGCGGGTAGCTCACGCCGTTGCTCGGGTCGACCCAGAAGTTGGGGGCCGTTTGCGCGCTGGAGTTGGTGCTCACCAGCACGTTGCTGGCGGCATCGCGCTGCGTCAGGCCGACCTGGGTGGCGAGCACGCGGTCGACGTCCACCGACAGCGCCGGCGCATCGGGCACCTGGAACACGTGCGCGTCGACCACGCCCGGGACGCGCGCGATCTGCCGCGTCAGGCGCTGCGCGAGCGTATAGGCGCTCGCGGTGTCGGAGCCGGTCACGCGGATGTCGATCGGCGCGGGCTGGCCGAAGTTCAGCACCTGGTCGACGATGTCCGCCGGCTGGAAGAAGAACTGCAGTGCCGGGAAGCGTTGCGGCAGCTCGCGACGCAGCATGGCGGTGAGCTGCGCGGTCGGGGCGTGCCGCTGCTGCAGCGAGATGAGGATCTCGCCGTCCATCGGCCCGACGGTGGACGAATCCGACAGCGCGATGTTGATGCCGCTGTAGGGCAGCCCGATGTTGTCGAGGATCACGCTGATCTGGCCGTTGCCGACCAGCCGGCGGATCGCCGCCTCGACCTGGGCGAAATATTGCTGCGTGCTCTCGATGCGCGTGCCCGGCGGCGCGCGCACGTGCAGCCGCATCTCGCCCGCGTCGACGTCGGGGAAAAAGTCGCGGCCGAGCAGCGGGAACAGCGGCAGCGAGATCAGCATGATGCCGGTGAATACCAGCACCGTGATGCGCGCCTGCGACAGCGTCCAGGCCACGACGTTGCGGTACGCCTCGCGAAAGCGCTGGAAGCCATTCTCGAACGCCAGGTGTACGCGCATCAGCGGATGTACGTGCGCACCGGCCTGAGCGGCGGTGTGCGCCGCCGCGTCGGCACGGTGCGCGTCGGTGCCGTGCGCGGCGCTGCCGGCAGGCGCGCCGCCGCCGCGCTGCGCACCGCGCATCAGGTAGAGGAACAGCACCGGCACCATGGTGAAGGACAGCGCGAGACTTGCGAGCAGCGACACGATCACCGACAACGACAGCGGCGAAAACAGGTACTTGGCCGTGCCGTGCAGCAGGAACACCGGCACGAACACGATGCAGATGCACAGCGTCGAGAGGAAGGTTGGTGTGCCTACTTCGCCGGCACCGTACACCACCGCGTCCGAGATGCGCGCGTGCAGCCCGGCGTGGCGCTCGATGTTCTCGATCACCACCGTGCCGTTGTCCACCAGGATCCCGACCGCGAGCGCGAAGCCGCCGAGTGTCATGGTGTTGAGCGTCTGACCGGCCGTGCCCATCACCAGCACCGCGCTGATGATCGACAGCGGGATCGCCGCCAGGATGATGATGGTGAGACGCCAGTTGCCCAGGAACAGCAGGATCATGAGCGCCGTGAGCCCGGCCGCCATGGCGCCGCCCATCAGCACGCTGTTGAGCGCCGCCTTGACGAACAGCGACTGGTCGAAGATCGGCTTGATACGCACGCCGGCCGGCAGCATGTGGCGAATCTCGGGCAGCACCGCGCGGATGCCGTCGATCACCGCCAGCGTCGAGACCCCGCCGGTGTTGCGGATCGTCATCAGCGCGCCGGGCACGCCGTCCACCGACACCGAGTTGGTCTGCACCTGGAAACCGTCGTGCACGTGCGCCACGTCGCGCATGAATACTGCGCGATCGCCGACCTGCTTGATGGGGAAGGAGTTGATCGCCTCGATGACGTCGGGGCTGTTGTTCATGGCCACGAGGTAATCGATCGAGCCGATCTTCACATCCCCGGCCGGCAGGATGACGTTCTGCGTCAGCAGCGCGTTGCTCACGTCCTGCGGCGTGAGGCCGCGCGCCTGCAGCGCCTGCTGGTCGAGGTCGGCCATGATGACGCGCGGCTTACCGCCGTACGGATACGGCACCTCGGCGCCATGCACCACCGCCAGCGCCGGGCGGATGATGTTCTGCCCCAGGTCGTTGAGCGCGGTGTCGGGCAGCGAGTTGCTGGCGAGGCTCAGCTGGATGATCGGCACGTCGGTGGCGCCATAGCGGATCACGAGCGGCGGGGTGATGTTCGGCGGCATGTACTTGAGCACCACTAGCGCGCTGCTGGCGAGCTGCGCGATGGCGCGCGTCACGTCGGCACCCTCGTGGAGGTAGACCTTCTCGACGCCCACCCCCTCGTAGCTGGTCGCCTCGATGCGCGCGATGTCGTCGACCAGGGAGGCCATCTGCCGCTCGTGCAGCGTCAGGATACGGTTCTGGATGTCCAGCGCGTCCATGCCGGCATAGGTCCACACCACGCTGCACACCGGTATGTCCATCTCCGGGAAGATATCGACCGGCATACGCAGCGCCTCGCCGATGCCGAGCAGCCCGATGAGCATCAGCACGGCGACAACCGTGTAGGGACGCTTCAGGACATATTGAACGAGTGACATGCGGCGAGGCGCTCTGCTAAGCGTGCGCGGCGGCCTCGCCGGCGAGCGGCTGGCGCACGCGGAACGTGCTGCCGCGGCCAGGCGCGCTGGCGACTTCCACGATCGCCCCGTGCGCGGTGCAGATCGACTTGACGATCGCCAGTCCCAGGCCGGCCCCACCCTGCTCGCGCGAGCGCGAGGTATCCACGCGGTAGAAGCGCTTGAACACATGCGGCAGCGCCTCCGCGGGGATGCCGATGCCGTCGTCCGCCACGTCGAGCACGGCGTAGCCCGATTCGCGGCGCACCGACAACCGTACGAGCCCGCCGCGCGGGGTGTACTTGATGGCGTTGTCGAGCAGGTTGACGATCACCTGCTTCAAGCGCGCGCGGTCGCCCTCGACCGTCACCCCGGCGGTGGACTCGCAGTCCACCCGTACCTGCTTGTCCTCGGCGAGCAGGCTCATCTGCTCGGCGGTCGTGGCGGCGAGCTCGGCGAGGTCGAAGCGCAGCCACTCGGCGTGCGCCTCGCCGGCATCGAGCCGCGACAACGCGAACAGGCTCTCGACGATCTCCGCCAGCCGCTCGACCTCCTCGAGCACGCTGCCTAAGGTCTCGCGCGTCGCGCGCCCGAGCTGCGCGTCCTGCGCGAGGCTCTCGAGCTCGCCGCGCATCACCGTGAGCGGGGTGCGCAGCTCGTGGCTCGCGTCCGCGACGAACTGCTTGGAGCCGTGGATGGCATCCTCGAGGCGGTTGATCATGTGGTTGAGCGACACCGACAGCCGCTCGAGCTCGTCGCCGCTTCGCACCACCGGCAACCGCTCGCTCAGGTTGTGCTGCGTGATCGCTTCGGCCTTGCGGGTGATGCGCTCGACCGGCTCGAGCGCGCGGCGTACCAGCACGAAGCCACCGGCCACCGCGACCACCACCGCTACCGGCAGACCGACCGCGAGCATGACGAGCACCTGCGCCAGGATGTTGTCGACGGAGGCCGCCGAGGTGCCCACCTCGACGCGATAGCGGGTGCCGTCCGCCCCGGCGGCACCGCGCGTGGCGACCATCAGCGTCGCGCCGCCGGCGAGCCGTACCTTGCGCGACTCTCCGGCGGCATCGGCGCGGGGAGGCGGCACCTGGCGCGGATCGAAGCGACCGTCCTGCGGCATTCCGGAGGCGTAGACACCCGCGCCGTCGGCGCGCGTGATGCGGATGAAGCGGTCGTTGACCTCGGGCGAATACAGGCTCTCGATCTGGCTGCGCAGCGCATCCTCGTCGGCGCGGCTGGCGTGCGCCACCAGGGTATCGGCGATCTGCCGGGCGCGACGCGCCTGGGTTTCGAGCAGGTTCGCCTCCAGGTAGTGGCGCAGGAACAGGAAAGTGAGAGCGCCGAGCAGCACGAACACCGACAGCAGCACGCCGGCGTACCAGGCGACCAGGCGAAAGCTCAGCGAGCGCGTGTTCATAACTCCAGCGTCTCGCTGAGGCCGTAACCGACGCCGCGCACGGTGCGGATCAGCTTCACCGGGAACGGATCGTCGACCTTGGCCCGCAGGTGCCGTACGTAAACGTCGACGATGTTCGTGAGACCTTCGAAGCTCTGGTCCCACACATGCTCGATGATCATGGTGCGCGAGCATACCCGCCCGGGATTGGCGGCCAGGTACTCGAGCAGCGAGTACTCCTTGGGCGTGAGCTCGATCCTGCGGCCGCCGCGACGCACCTGCTGGGTGAAGCGATCGACCTCGAGATCCGCCACCCGCAGTACGCTCGAGCGCGTGATCGGTCCGCGTCGCAGCAGCGCCTTGACCCGCATCACGAGCTCCGCGAAGGCGAACGGCTTGGTGAGGTAGTCGTCGGCGCCCGCCTCGAAGTTCTGCACCTTCTCCTCGGTCGTGCCGCGCGCGGTGAGAATGAGGATCGGCACCTGGTGGTTGCGGCGCCGGACGCGCCGCAGGAGCTCTTCGCCGCTCATCTGCGGCAGCATCAGGTCGAGGATGATCAGGTCGTAGTCGTAGCTCTGGGCGAGCTCCCACCCCTGGTGTCCGTCGTCCGCCACGTCGACCGCGTAACGCTCTGCCCGCAGCGCACGCGCCACGAGGTCGGATACCTTCTTCTCATCCTCTACCAGGAGCAGTCTCATGATGGTACGAGAGGAGACCACAGCACGATTAATCTGCGGCAAATGCCCGATTAAAGTCCGTTCAGAATCGCCATCGAACTGCTAAACTATTGATCAAGAAGAGTTTACTCCATTTCATGCCGGCCGAAGGCGAAGCCGCGCGTCATGTGCGGGAAGACGTTCGGCTGCCCTGGTCGTGTAACAGAACTGTCATGTCATTGCATTCTGAATGTCATACACCTGAAGCACAGTAGGCGCCTTTACGCGGAAGACCACCTCACAGGGGCGGCGTCGTAAATACGCATCATCAACTAGGGGATTCGAAGATGAGACCTATGCGTGCTTGTCTCTTCACAGCGTTGCTCGCGTGCGCAGGAGTTGCGCAGGCGCAGAACTCACCCGCGGCTTCCGATGACAGCCTCACGTGGAAGGGCATCACGCTCTATGGAGCGGTGGATATCGGCCTGCAGTACCAGACGCACGGCGTACCGTCGAGCGATTACTTCCCGGCCGGCACCGAATCGCCCATCTCCAAGAACAGCAACGGCTCGGTCACGGCCGTCACCCCGAGCAACCTGTCGCAGTCGCGCATCGGGCTCGCCGGGAACGAGCCGCTCATCGGGGACTGGGCTGGGGTGTTTCGCCTCGAGACCTTCTTCAATCCCCAGTCGGGCGACATCAGCGATGGGTTGAAATCCCTGGTGCTGAACAACGGCAGGGCGCTCGCCTATCAGACCACCAACGTCGACACCAGTGTCGCCGGGCAGCTGTTTGCCGGGGCCGCCTATGCCGGGTTCAGCTCCCCGACCTACGGCTCGCTCACCTTCGGACGGCACCCCACCCCGCTCGCCGATGGCATCGCCAAGTACGATCCGGCCGGGGCGAGCCAGGCGTTCTCGCTCATCGGCTTCTCCGGGACCACCGCGGGCGGTGGCGATACCGAGGACCGCCGTCTCGATCAGTCCCTGAAGTACACCGCCAAGTACGAATGGCTGCATCTTGGCGCGCTGTACCAGTTCTCCGGCTCGAGCGGCTCGACCAATACGGCCGCGCAGGTTACCGCCGGGGCGGATTTCGCCGGGGCCTCGATCGATGCCTACTACGCCAAGAAGTACAACGCGGTGTCGGTGAGCGCCTTGAGCGCCGCGCAGGTTTCGGGGCTTGCCACGCTGTGCCAAACTTCGGTGACTGCGCCGGCCAACCCGGCCGGGGCGCAGTGCTTCTCCTCGAACAACTCGCTGTCGGGGACCATCTCGGACAACACCACCTACGCCGTCATGGCGTCGTACAACTTCGGCGCCCCGGCGCCGACCCTGTATGCCGGTTACGAGCACATCAATTTCGAGAATCCGAACAACCCGTATGACCCCGGCCAGGTGATCATCGGGGGCTATGTGCTCGCGTATGTGAACAACAAGGCCTACGACACGAACAAGACCCTGCAGGTGTACTGGGGCGGCCTGAAGTGGCCAATCACTCCGCAGCTGGATCTCATTGCCGCCTACTACGGCTACAAGCAGAACAGCTTCGCCACCGGCAAGGATGCGGGCTGCTCGAGCAGTATCAGCAGCGGCTGCAGCGGCACGGAGAGCACCGCCTCGGCGCTGCTCGATTACCGCTTCAGCAAGCGCTTCGATGCCTACATCGGTACCTTCTGGAGCGAGGTGCAGGACGGCCTCGCCGCCGGCTTCCTGCTCACCGACCTCAACGCGAAGGGCGTCTCCACCTCGAGCAGCGCTTCCACCCTCACGTCCACCGTGGGTATCCGCTTCAGGTTCTGAAGCTCGCCGCGATCACGATGGAAGCAAGTATCGGGCCCGCACCTGCGGGCCCGATGCTTTTTTGCGGCCTCAGCCGAAGCGCCCGGTGATGTAATCCTCGGTGAGGCGGTGGCGCGGATTGGTGAACACGCGGTCGGTATCGCCCACCTCGATGAGCTCCCCGAGATGGAAGTACGCGGTGCGCTGCGAGACGCGCGCCGCCTGCTGCATGGAATGGGTCACAATGACGATGGCGTAACTGCCGCGCAGCTCGTCAATGAGATCCTCGATGCGTGCGGTGGCGATCGGGTCGAGCGCCGAGCACGGCTCGTCCATGAGGATGACCTCCGGCTGCACGGCGATGGTGCGTGCGATGCACAGCCGCTGCTGCTGCCCGCCCGAGAGCCCCGTGCCGGGACTGCTCAGCCGGTCCTTGACCTCGTCCC